>Ga0114973_10000030_pt1 | contig 82074 bp, 57 predicted proteins | sample M_140807_MF_Meta_FD_87025 | JGI IMG/M metagenome (GOLD analysis project Ga0114973, IMG submission 87025) | Freshwater microbial communities from Lake Montjoie, Canada to study carbon cycling - M_140807_MF_MetaG | ecosystem: Environmental > Aquatic > Freshwater > Lake | place: Lake Montjoie... | reverse complement strand
TTTCCTCCCTCTGTTAATTTTTTTTTTTTACCCTACTAATTTTTTTTTCGGAAACCAACTCGTCTATAAAAAAAAAAAAATATTTTGTCGCGCGCTCGTCAAAAAAAAAATGAGAGGTCAGTACTTCCGGTGAGGATTTCAGAGAAGCTTCAAAAAAAAAGACCCCCCCCCCCGCACCGGACCATCATCCGGATGACGCCGAGTGCACCGCCCGCTCCAACTCTCTCCGAACGTAGTCTTGTTGCTGCTCCGAACTGAACACGGTCTCGGCCAAGCGCAGCGCAGCCTGGGCGATGGCCTCGCACTCCTTGTCGTGCGTCAGAAGCCACTCCATGACCTCATCAAAATCCTGAAGATCCCAACTCACGGGCACGTAATTTTCGAAGGGCTTCAAATGTGGCTGGAACCAATGCCTGTTGTGGGGGTGCGTGATGATCACTGGGACGGCTCCGAGAGCGAAGCACCACATGAGAGAAGACGCGATGACGTTTCCGTCGATGATAGCCACGTACTTGAAACCAGCGAACGCCTGCGGACCGGCCCAGCCGCTCCTGAGGGGGTGATCCGACGACACCATGTCCGTGAAGCCCACATTGGTATGCAGGGATGACGCCAGCCGCTCGACGACGCGCGCTCGATCGGCGCAGCAGCGGCCCCTCCAAAAGAGCCTCGCCTCCCTCTCATTCCACGGAGGCAACGAGAGCTTCAGCCTTGGCACGACGCCGCGCAGAAAGAAGCCGTCGTCCAGCGGCAAGAGCACCACGTCCGCCGGCACGTCTTCGGGCGGCAAGCGGGTGCACAGCGTCGCGATCACGGAGGCGCCTTCAAACCCGCAGAGCGCGCTACGGGCGGCCTGGATATGATCTATGCGGTCGAAGCCATCGCTCTGACTCAACCAAAGCACTGTCTGCTGAGGCAGATCTTCCAGAGTCTCGCGCACAAAGCAGTCGATGGCCCCCCCCAGTTTTGCCATCGAGTGAAACCCGGCCCACAAAAAGGCCCCGTCGCTGTGCCGCGAAACGTGCGCCACGACCATGGTTTACTCAGTCCCTTGGCGACCAAGTCGTTTCCAAGGAACGCGTGACTCAGGCGCGGCCGTTCCTGCTACCATCGCGCAGCCTCCTCGTCTTTCAAGTGCCGCCACGAGTCTTCGGCTTCCTCTCTTCGTCGGTCGCGCTCTTCACAGGGCTCGCAGAGGACCGGCCCCTCCGAGACGCAAACGGGCGCGCAGCGACAGGCCTCGTCTTTTTCGGCCCGACAGCTGCACGCCACGCGCGCCGCGCATCGTCTGCAGAGGATCCTGCCCGCCAAGACCACGACCGAGCACTGCGTCACCGCCACGCGCAACAACGCGGGGTGCACTCCCAGCGCCTCCGAGGCGGCCGCCTTGGCGTCGGAGGCGTCTCCGAGGGGGTCGTCCAGCTCGGCGATTTCCTCTCCGCCGATGGCGTAGACGATCTTCATGCGACCTGGGCACTGCTTGCGTTGACCATGCTAATACTTGCTCGGGACGTGAACTGCTGAGAATGCGCGGGAGCATGCGCGGGCCTGAAGGTGGGCATGTCTGCAACTTGGAGGCACCATGAAACTTCTCGGTATCGCCTTTGCAAATACCGGTCTTCCGTAGCCGTCTTGCAGAAACCTTCCTTTTCGAAATGGGGCAGCGCAGGGCAAAGCTTCAGCAAGAGAGCTGCAAACAAGGGGTTCAGAATCGAAGCGCGGGCCGCGCACCCCGACAAAAACGCCGGCAGCCCCGAGAGCTCCGAGAGAATGAAGCAAGTCAACGGCTGCCGGGAACGTTTCACGAAGCTCTTCCCCCCATAAGGAGCGAATTTGACGCCATCAATCAGTGCACAGTGGCCAGCCCCATGCACCCCAAAACGGCCGTGGTCTCCAAGAAGAAGAGCACGGGAACCGCGCAGGCCCACGGACCTCCCCCATGCCCCAGAAAGAACAGGAGGCCCGCGGCCGCCGCGGAGGCCCCCAGCGTCGTCGCGACCGCCCTCCCCCTCTCCGTGCGCCCTACGACCCCGATGCCGTGCGCCCGTCCGTAGAGCGCCGCCAGAGCGGCCAACAGCAGGCCGGCACAGAAGAGGACCGTCAACGGAAGCGCGCTTCTCAACGCCCAACCGGCAAAGCCCAGGGCGACCAGAAGCAGGAGGGCGCCCCCCAGCGTCACGGTGGCGCCGAGGCCCGGCACGCGGAGGAAGGACTGCTGGAACCAGAAGGAGAGGCCCTGGTCCCCCACGAGGAACGAGCCTCGCGGGTCGGCGGTGGTGAAGAGCCTGGGACCGTTGCGAGTGAGCAGCTCGCTGGAGCTCAGCTGCATGTCAGAGCAATACACCGCGCGGAACGTCGCCATCCTCCGCGCGCCGCGCTCCGAGAGCAGGTAAGCGGCCGTGCTGCCCGCGAAGAGCCGCGCCTCCGGAGCGCACCGGCCCTGGCAGTACAGCCGCATGGCATCCCATGCATCCGAACCACGGGCGAGCTCGGCGAGCAGTCGGGGGGTCGCCCCGGCCACCAGCACGTCATCCTCCAGCACCAACACGGCGGAGGCGCCAGCGGGCCACGCCACGGCCAGATCACGGGCGAGCTGCAAGTGACTCAGCGTTGTGCCCAGAACTTTGTCAGGGCTCAGGTGGCGCGCAAAGGGCGTGACGTCCGGGCGAGCGCGCGTGGCGGCCTTCCTCCCGTCCACGCCTTGATAGGGGCGTGGACGGAACCCATGGCGCCGCAGGTCCTCGGCCGTCCCGGCGAAGCGCTGGGAGTCGATGGTCACGACGAAGACGGGAACATCGTCGGCCTCGTCCGGCATTGCAGTTTTAGCATCCGTCAGATTAATCACGCCGTGAGGTACACAGACTCCCCGGAGGGCAGCTCGTAAGTCCCCCGCGAGACCAGCTCGAGGACGTCCGCATGGTGCTCGGAGATGCGACTCCTTCCCTCGGCGCAGAAGTGGCTCGTGAAGACCTCCTCCGAGATGCGGTCCAAGCAGTTTGCAAAGAACGCTGGATCGTCGCAGTAGCGCTGGAAGAGGCACGCCACGCCCGTGCGGCCCCGCCACACGTAGCTGGCGGCCAGGTAGAAGCGCCCGCAAGGATCTCGGCCGTACAGCGCCGGCTTCCCCGGCCCGAAGTCGCGCGGCGTCAGGAAATCGATGTACCCCGTGCTGCCCCCGTACGCCAGGTCCCGCCGTTCCATCCACCGCAGCGACGGCCCCGCGTCCAGATGACGCAGCAAGCCGTCGGGCGCCCCCGCCTCCAGGAGCCGCTCCGTCGCCCATCTCCTCCGGACCTCGGGCCCGTCCTCGGCGGACGTCGCCTCCCGCCTCAGGAGACGGTTACACGCGGCCATGCGCGAGCGGGCCAGGAAGTCGCCGAACGGGAAGACGTGCAGCGCCACGAGGTCACATGAGGGAGACGACGCCGTCATTTAAGTACCGCGCATTCACCTCTCAAAGCTCCCGAGCCTCGTTTGGCCAGCATTCGAACGTCCTAGGAGCCCTGTCAAAGAGGGGATGATAGAGCTCAACATCAGCGGCCCGTCGGTGACCGTCGAGAAAGTCACGGCGCTGCTCGCCATTGCGGGGGTGGAGGCCTCGGTGTCCGCAACGTCGAACGTGTGCAGAACCGACGACGGCCGAGTCCAAGTCGAACCCGGCGCGCGCATCCTCATGCCGGACTGCACGAGGTCATCTTTCGTGCAGTCAGTTTGGCCGGCGATCAAAGAGACGTTCGCTCTCCGTTGCGGATGGATGGATGCCTCAACCAAATCCTTCAGGGGCTGCACCGAGAACTACGTGCGGGAGAGCTCTTGCCCCGTGGCGGCACGGGAAGAGAATCCAATGGCGCCTCAGGTTCTTTCTGAATCAATGTGAAAACAGATTATTCATCGCCTTGGTGCCTCGGGCCGCTGGTCCGAGGCGCGGCACAGGGCGTCGAACGGAGCGAAAAATTTAGTCGAGCTTGTAAATGGGTTACGCTCAGACTACGCCGAGGCGCTCATCCCTCTTCCTTGCGTTGCAAGCCTTGTGCGATCTCTTGGCCTCTATGGAGGAGTGGAGGGCCGACCACGCGCCTGCCGCCAAAGACGGCAACAGTGTGCGGGTTGCTTTCAACATTCTGTCGAATGACTTTCCACGGGAAGCAAGGGTAGGCCTTGCGTATTTTCCATACAAAAAGAAGTTCACAGCTTTCTTCGTGGCACCCAGGAGTTATACTTTGAAAGACGTCCCCATTTCAGAGGTGTCTCCAGGGGCCTTCTTGCGGGATCCCAATTTTGCGCGGGCCTTTAGGACGTTCACATCGAATTCTCGTCCTCTCGATGTTGTTTTTGACATGTCGCTGGAAGATTACGAGGTCCAAGGAGAGTATGGTCCTTGCAGCCTTCCCAATAAGGAGGCCATCGCAGAAAACAAATATCAGCCTCTCGGGGTCCGAAGGCCCATGGTCTTTCGCAAGGATCGGCAAGCCGGGGATGCAAGTTGTGTCTGGGAAAGTGCGCCTGTTCAATTCGTCAGCAGTCCACTCTGATAAAGGCATCTGGCAAGGCGTCTGCCATGACGCGGTACTTCGCCGACCCTGCCTTTGGCTGCCTCGCAGCCATGCCAAGGGCGCATGTCTATACAAGACCTCCAGCGTGGCCGCGGATAAAGTGAAAGGATGTCCGCTGTCATCTGGGTAAGCAGACGCAACATCAAATCGTGGAGAGGCGACGTGTCTGGAAGGCGCTCCTGATATAAATGGCTACCGAAGCTGTCGTGGAGAGGTTCTCTTACTCCTCCTACGAAGAGGTCGTGCGGCAGACCGCGCTACAGTGTCGGGAGCTGCAACTGCATGGGGGCTGGATCTCCAGCGTCCAAATCGACACCTATCTCCCCCACGGGCGTAAGGGCCTGAAGGACATCCTGCCTGCGTCTCGCAGCGAGGATCACTGGGCCGTGCGAGTGGCCACGGCCGCCCTTCAAGCCGCCGAGCAGCTCACCCGCGAGACGTCCGTGGTCACCATCTGGTACCACGCGTCCCACGCAAAGCAGAGGCCCTTGGAGTACAAGCTGCACGTCTACCACGTCTTTTCGCACGAACTCATCGCCAAAGACGTCGCGAGGGAGCTGGACGCCATTCGCTCCTCGCACGGAACCCTCCTGGCCGTCAACTACGACACCTACGGCTCGCACCGCTCCGAGCACTCCGACAGCACGGAAATCACCGCAGTCACCATCTTCTATTCCGAAGGCGACCACCACCCGTCGACGCACCAGGCGCCCGTCGCAGCCCACAGCTATCCGGCGGAGACGAAGAAGGCCACCTCGCGGAGAGACCGCCGCATCGCTCGACGGCGTCGCAAGAGCTTCGCAGCAAGGATGAGCGCGGGCCCATCGGCCTCCGCGCCAGCGAGGAGTTCCGCGCTTTCAAGTTCATCTCTCGACGACTAGCAGACTTGCCGGTGAGACCAGTAAAGGGCAGTATATTATTATTGGTACTCAGAATGCACACAGGAAATTCATAGGTCAAGGTGTATGTGATGGGCGACAAGCTCTGAACTTTTTCTCCACTACACAACTAAAAGAAAAAATTATATTATTATTGGTACTCAGAATGCACCCAGGAAATTCATAGGTCAAGGTGTATGTGATGGGCGCAAAGTTCAGAGCTCGTCACCCATCATGTGCACCTATGAATTTCCTGCTGTGAGCACCTCACTGTGATAATTACCAGAGGCATTCTGAGTCGGCGGTGTTACAAAAAAAGCGAAGGATAAAATGAGCAACTGTGTTGTCGTCATGAAGGTCTGGGGCCCACCCCCTCCACCGTTAGCGTCCTCAGCTCTGGAAGAACATGAGCCCATAAAAAGTTCGGACTTCGAGTGGGCCGGCGTGTGCCCCGCAGTCGGGGACTGCACCCCATTACTCAGCCAAGCTGACGTCGGAAAGGATGCCCAATTCAACGACCAATGCTGGCCCGAGGGGGCTGCCAGCAGCGCATATGCATACCGTCTGGTCTCAGAGACCCTATCCAGCCTCTTGACCGCCTACCTGCGTCATTCAGGGCACAAGGCTGGTTACAACGACCGCCTGCGTGTGGAGCTCCCAATCCCCAACGCTCAGAGCACATTGAAATTGTCGTATGTTGTGAGCAGCATGGTACGACGAGGCCAACCCACAACCATCTTTGACGCGGCTCAGCTCGGGGAAGACGTCTTCCATTTTCGGCCTCGGCAAGCCCAAAACCAGGCGCTGTGGAAGAAGGTGTACGATATCATCACGCAACAGAAGCGCGCCAAGCCTGCCGAGGGGGGAGGTCGTGACTCTCATGTCGACCGTTGTGTTGCCAACAGGCATGCCGATGGGTGCGGCGCTATCATCTTCCAGGACGGAAGCACCAAAGCGATGGCTCTGCGGTGGCACACCAAGGTGAGCATCGTACCGGAGTCGGAGTCAGTCTCCGAACCGGTGACCAAAAGGGCCCGCCATGGAGTTGCCAGGGGAAATTAGTAGAAAAACTGGCGTGGCTATAGGAAGATGGGTGCTAGGTCAAAATAATAAATGGGCGAGATGTGCACGGCAAACCAACGCCTGTCATGGTTGAAGGGATGCACGTGCACTACTTTGATGAATCCTTGGAGCATGCCCTATGTGTGTGAGAAGGGCGATAAAAATTCTTGGTGCGGCAATATTGATCAAAATAGTAAGAGAGGGGGTTGCCCTAATGTGGACAATATCACATGCGCTGATGACGGCGCCCTTCTGTCAACATGGCATGATCTTTTTTCTTATGGTTTGCAATGTGGTCCGAATCCCTGATGAAGTTCTTCGTTTGGAGATGTTCTGCAGCCAATTTGGCCTTTGACCCAAGTTTCGATCATGAGAGAGGCACAGTTGACACGGTGCGTTGACACGGCTCCCTCAGACTTCTCCAGCTTTTCAGTTCACTGTCGGAACAACAGATGACGTGGAGCCGAAGGTCGTCTGATAGTCTGAAAAAGTCACGGTCGCGTTGATCTCCTTGGTCGTTTCTCCGCCCTCAAAAGTGTACCAGGACATAGAAAACGGCATAGCCGTAGCATGATCTTGATAATTACCAGGTGGGAAAGTTGTGAGCACCTCAGCATGACCTGCTGCGGGCATGCCTCCGCTGACCCTGAGGAAGAATGTTCGGGCGTTGCAAAGTCGCATGGTCGCTCCGATCGCAAACTTGCTGATCGTCATCGCGGTCTTGCTCGTCGCGGCGGGCGCCCTCTGGGTCTACCAGGAGGCGTGGGTGGTGCGCATGGCTTACGAGAACACGCTGCGCTGCCACGCCCTGTGGTGCCCTCAGCACTATGACCGGGCCGAGGGGCTGACCTTCCCCACGGCCTTCGGCGAGGAGGACCTGCTGCCGGTCCGCTCCGAGAACTACGCGTTCCACCGGTCCATGCTCAACTTCCTCATGAACGCCAACATCAACGAGACCTCCGTCACGGCTCCTCCTGGAGCAAAGGCCGTCCTGCGCGTGGACCGCCCCGGGCGCCCTTGCATGGCCTTCGGGGCGACGGTTGACCGCCGGATGGCCGTGGCACTGCGGGGACTGACCGACCTGCGCGACGACTTCGACTTCCGCCAGGTCGAGGTCGCTCCAGGCGTCTGGGTCCACGAAGGCTACCACAGGGACTACGAGGACCTGTCCCCCGAGATCTTGGAGGTCGTACGGAGGGAGAGCCCCGAGACGCTCGTCTTCGTCGGGCACAGCCTGGGCGGGGCGCTGTCGGTGCTGCTCGCGCGGGGGGCGAAAGCTCTGTTGCCCGGGTCAGGGGTCGTCGCGGTGACGTACGGCACGCCGCGGGTTGGCAACGAGCGGTTCGCCGAATCTCTGGGGGGCGTATCCCACGTGAGACTGGAAAACGAAGCCGACGTGGTCCCATCGCTGCCCCCGTCCGTCTCTCCCAACTGGTCGCGGCCCTCGTCACCGTTCATGTACTGCCCTTCGGGGCTCGCGCAGCGCTTCCAGCTCAATTGGTCAGCTCTGACGAAGAACCACAGCCTCGCGTGTTACAAATCTTGGATGGACGCGCTGCCGCTGGCTGATTCGCGCATCCCACGATAAAAAAAAGCAGAAATCTTCAGATGCTCTCTATCGGTTCCGAGGTAGCTCCATCTTCTGCGTTTTCGCAAATAATAGTGCCCTCTCTTTTACGCTTGGCCCCGCTGAAACCGAGTTCTTCGTTTGGAGATGTTCTGCAGCCAATTCGGCCTTTGCTGCAGCCAATTCGGCCGTTTGCGCAGGGGTTGGTCTTTGGGGTGCACTAACATCTCTGACGTTCCACTTGAAAGGTGCTGCCTTTGTCTGAGCGGCCTGGGCCGCCTTGGCCTCCTGGGCTTTTTGCATCCTTTCCTCGAGCATTTTTTGGGCTTTTGCAATTTCACCGGTGAATTTGGGCAGAGTTCCAGCCTCACGACGCTTCAAACTTTCCGTGTGGATTGCTTGAAAAACATCCTTTGCATGGGGCTCTCTGCTGGGGGCAGCAATGGGGGAAGGCTCGCTCTCTGACTCAGCCTTGCTCGCGGCCGTCTCTCGAAGTGGCAATTCTGTGGGAGGCCCCTTGGAGATCACACGGTGGCTCTCCACGCCATGAAGCCGCTCCTCTTCGTGCTGGGCGCGCGCAGAGTGTTGTTCGGGGCGTCTTTGATTTTCTTTCTTTTCGTCGCTGGACGAGCTATCCGAAATGCCCTCGCCAGGAAGAGACACTTGCTGCTGTGCATGTCCAGCTGAGGCTCGATGACCCACCGTCTCCCCGAGAGGCGAGCGATGGTCTGCGGGAGGCCGCCCGGCATGCGTCCGCCGAGGGCTGTCGCCACCCCTGGTTGCGCTCGAGACGCTTGAGCTGCGTGAGCTCGATGAAGCAGTGCCTGAAAGAGCTCCAAGTTTCTCGTGACCAGATGGCAACGCGCCGCTGCCCGGCGAAACGTGGTGGGCAAGCGGGTAGAGGCGACCGTCGTTTGCCGCTGCCGGGACGACGTGCGTGGGAGAATCTGGTTCGGAGTCGCTGGTTGCTGCCTGCGAAGATGGGGGTTCCGAAGAGAGGTCTTCCTCGCTCGATGACCCCTGATCCTTGCTCGATGACCCCCGATCCTCTCCCGACGATCCCTTGTACTGGCATCGAGAGCTCAAATCCACCTCAGCTCCGAATAGGTGCATTATCTTGTGCTTGAATCTTGCACCCCGGCGGTGGGGGGGGTCCTCGACCCAGAAACAGTTTTCGCCAGCTTGGGCTATGCACTTGGGTTTGGTCTTGTGCATCGAGCAACGCATCTTGCCGATGCCCCGCTGAAACATTTGATTGGGCGGTGAAAAATGAGCTTGCCCCGCTGAAGGCGCCAGGTTTAACCAGGCGGCTGTCACTCAACATTGCGGAGCCGCCAGCTGGAGCCGCCGGCAATGTCTGGCTCCTCATGGCGAGAGGACAACCGTCGCTTCCACCGTTCCGCCCAGAACGGGAAAAGCCACCAGGGGGTTTAGGCTGTAAGATGCTCCTTTGACGACCGCACCCTTGTAGGTGTGCTCGGGCACTTGCAGGCGAAGCCTGTTCTCTGGGACCCCCACGAGCAAGGATAAAATCTTGAATGCTCTCAGAGCCCTGACGTCGCAAGGGAATATCGCCAGATCCCCCCCGCTCAAGGTCCTGATCCGAATCCACCCATGCCGGTCCTTCTCCCTTCGGTGCATTTCCTCCATGCCCGTCAAGAGCATCTCAGCGTCCGCTTTCCACCTCTCGCCATCTGCTTCCACGAGTCGGTTGGTGTACCCCAACACCTCCGGCCCGCAGTAGTAAAACGCGCCGATAAAATTATCAGCTTTGTTCATGAAGGCTGCATTGGTGCTCCTCAAAAATTTACGGCACCCACCGGCCCTCAGTATTAACGCTGCGATGTCAGGGGCGTATGGCTCTTCGGAAACCATCTTGGGTCAATGCAGGCGGGCGGACCAGTCTCCAGGGGGGCGTTCGTCCCTGGCCCTGGGCGCGGGTGCGTCAAAACTCTGTGGGTCTTACAACAAACAGTGGCATGCCAGTACTCTTCCTCATAGAGTTGTTCAGTGGAACGGGCTCTTTCAGCTCTGGCGCCCAAAAGGAGGCCTTGAAAAAGGGCTACATCTTCAAAAAATTATCTGTCGACATCCATCCCAAGTACAACCCGAGCACCTGCGTGGACATTCGCAAGTGGAACTACAAACAGGAGATCGACGAGTTCCTTCCGGATGAGCTCGACCCCTCGGACGTGTTGTGGGTGCATGCCAGCCCTCCTTGCAACGAATACTCTAACGCGAAAACCGCTTATCCGAGAGATCTCGACTTTGCGGATTCCTTGGTGAAGCGAGCGTTGAAAATCATCAAATATTGCAACCCGACCTTCTGGACTCTCGAGAATCCCGTCGGACTCCTCCACCGTCGGCCCTTCATGCAAAGTTTGGAGCGATTCAAGAACAAGACCTCTTACTGCAAATGGGGCCGCGCCTTCCGCAAAAACACGCACATCTGGAGCAACGTCGCGTTGGAGCTCCCTGTCTGCCAGACCGGAGACCTCTGCAGAGTTAAAGGGGAGTTGGGCCACCATCCCGTCAGGGCCCAAGACAGACACTCCATCGCGGCAGATGGCAAACTTCAAAAGAGACAGACCGTGGGTCAGTTGTACGCGTTGCCCCCTGCTCTTGTCAGGCATATTGTGCGATCGGCGCTTCCATGATTTCAGGAAGGCCTGTGTGCCGATGATTTTTGATCATTTTTTCTCATTGCCGCGGTCTCTGCTGCAGAACCATCCCACGCCAACCTAGTACTCTGTAGAATACCACGCATAAACGTCACCAGTCCTTGACGGCGAACAACGACATCTCGGGCTCATGATAATCCAAGAAGGTCCTGGTGACCCTCAGAAAGGAAATATCCCAAGAGGGGGCCTTGGCGAGCATCTCCAACGTCTTCTGCCTCTCCTCTTTCCTCTGCTCCGCCCTCCACTCCTCATAGAGTCTCCTCTCCATTTCCGACAGGACTCTGGCCTCCTCCTGAGACACGCGCAGCTCTTCCGCCTTGGCTCTCTCGGCTTCAGCCGCCCTTCTCGTCTCTTCGGCCTTCTGCCTGGAAAGCTCTGCCAGCTCTCTCTCCTGCTCAGCCCGCGTCAGGGCCATCTGCATCTCTCGAGCAGCGCGTTTCTTCTCCTGCCGCTTGTCCCTCTTCCGCTCAGCGGCCTCGTAAGCCTTCAGCTCAGCATCCTGGTTGTATTGCGTCACGAAGTCCGCGGCCTTGCTCATCAAGGCGAAGCGCTGCAGCATGCACTCCAGGACGAGGGTGGCAACAACTCTCTCCATGTCAGTCCAGTTGGAGGTGCTATTTGCGACGAGGGCAGGCGACCCTTCCTCCAGGAGCCCGTCGTATCTGTAGCAGAGGGCCATCCTCACGAGATCCGCCTTTTCGGTGACCTGCCTGGCAGCCTTGCTGTACAGCTCTTCCAGGCATCGTGGATCCATCACGAAAGCGGAGCTCATCATGATTCTCACGACCGCGTCGACGTTGACCTCCAAGTTGGATATGATCTTAGACCGCTCCCTCAAAGACTTCAAGAGAGGGAGGTCGACTCCGAGACTGCTCTTTTTGCACGCCACAAGGGTGCCGCTTGCCAAGCAGATGTCGCACGCCTGGATGAACCAGTACTCGTTGGTAGAGAGGGTGGTCATCCTCACGCGCTCTGCCACATCCAACCGCGCCCAGCTCTCCTTGAGCTTGGAGAAGGTCTTCTTGTTAGGCCACGAGCGCGTAGGAGAAGATACGGGCTTGGTCAGAGCAGACTTCACGTTCCGGATGCATCTCGCGTGCGATCCAGACGATTCCATGTGGAGACAGATGTCATGGACCACCAGCGTCCAGAAGTCCCTGGCGTGTTGTTCCCAGGTGGACGACCGGCCGGACACCAGGGCATTGGTCTCCGCGTCAAAGCCCACGCGGCCGGACTTGGCTTGCTGCACCAGCTCCAAGCACTCGTCCGTCGTCGCCAGACAAAGCCCCAGCATGAAGTCCATTGCGTCGTCGGCCTCGCAGACGGCGGGGCTGAGCAGCAAGAGACGCGGATGCTCCATGGACCATTCAAGATCCGCCAGACGAAACCGAGAGCGGCCCTCCGTCTCATCCTCCTTGGAGCTGCGAGCGACGAGCATCTTCTCCGCGATCCTCAGGTAGAGCACCACGGCGTTGCAGGTCATGGAGGTGAGAAAGCTGCGCTGCTCCGGCGAGGACTTCAGCCAAGCATCTCTGCATGCGTTTGCCATCTGCGGGGAAGGCCACGTCATGGCTGCGGGGAGGGAAGGACGGCAACCTTGAGACGCTGCGACGGCGCTTGAAGAGATAGGACTTGGTCTCGGTCCTCGTTTCCACGCACTCGCCATCTGACAAAGCTGCATCGGCACATAGACACAGGCTCACAAACGCCCACCGCCGAATTGTTGGACGCGGACCCGGCCTCTCCACATCGCTCTTGCGTGAAACGGACTACTTGTACTCTACAATCTGGCTCAGGCCCTGGACATAGCGCGAGCGCATCAGCAATAACCTTGCTAACGTGCGTCGTGTCAGACGACCGACACGAGCATCGCACGCATTCGCGGCTGGAAGCACCAAGCTCTCCAGCACAGCGCCGTCTAATTGCCTCTCTGCCAGAAAGATGAGGTAGTCATTGAACGTTTCGTAAAGTATTGCGCTCAGATCCAGGTGCTTGACGCGATCTCCGAAGAAGCAGAGAAACTCGTACACGACTCGCATGGCTTTTGCGCTGGGCGCAGTGACCACGGTGGAGCAGTTCCAATGCACCGTCCTGAAGCCTCTGCCCACGGCTTCATCCCATTGTCCGACGGTGCGCACGTGGCCGAGGTTCAAAGGCCTCCACTTCCATACCTCGACCGAAGAAGTGCACGCGCGCCAGTGCTTTCCCGCGGCCGCCAGAGCGAGGATCTCCCGTGGCTCCAAGTAGTTGGCAACGTCGACGGTGAGAATCTCAGGCAGGCTGTGAAACCTGGAGGACGATGAGCAGTGTCCGCATCGCAGAGGAGACCTGCTCTGTCTCCTTTTCCTGTCCAGTTCCGTGGCAGCTCGCTCACGTCTCCTTAACACGGTCGCTGCGTCAACCTGCCACGCTCGGAGTATCTTCTCCATGTGGCATTTAATGGCGTCCTCCGACTCACGCCGGGCCAAAGCTCGGATGACATCATCTGCCACCTCCATGGGGGCCAAAGCCAGAACTTCTTCCGAGCTCGATCCTAAGGCACGGTCTGGGAGAGGCTTGCCACTTCCACGCACGCACCACACCTACACACTCTTCATGTCTTCAAAAACGCATCGAGCCTATACTCTACTTCAGAAAGCCATTAATCGCACAGGAGAAGCTCCAAGCTCCATCTCGGACATCGCTCGATTTTGGCGCTGCAAAGACTCACGGTGCGCACATCCAAAACATCCGTCTCGCGTTCGGTGAGACGGCCCGGCCTCGCTCACTGCTCCTCGCCGGCCTCGCGCTGCCAGCGGTGCTGCATGGTGCTGCCGACGAGAGCCTCGTCCACGCCGTTCATGATGTGCATGGAGTTTCGCTCTCGGAAGCAAGCCAGGAGCTCCTTCTTCCCCTTGATGCTGGCGAACTTCTGAGCCTCCAGCGTCTGCATGAAGGTCCTCTTGCCCTCCATGGTGCTCAAGGCTTCGTCCAAGCGGTCGCTGAAGTGAGGCACGCAGACGCCCTTCTGGGCGTGCACCAGGGTCCCCTTCGCCTCCTGGTCCAGGACGTTCACGAGGAGCTTCAGCTGGAAGACGTCCTTGAGAACGAAGCGGGGCAGCTCGTCGAAGTGCTCCACGCGGACGTCGACGCCCCTGGCCAGCATCCACTGGAAGACCCGGTAGGTATTCAGGCGGCCCGCCGCGTCTTCGTCACGGAATCGCAGCAGCACCGCCACGTCCCTCTCCTCTTCCGGCAGAAGCTCCCGCAGAGCCCTCGCCTCGCTCTCGGCCTCCTCCCTCTTTCGTTGCAGGCACTTCGGGCACAGGGTGGAGGCGCTGCCCTGGAAGGTCTTGCGGGCCACGAGGCAGCGCTCGGCCTCCGAGGCGTTGAAGAGCAGCGAGAGCACCGACTGCACCCCGCAAGGGCAGGGCTCGACCTTGGCGGAACCGTAGCGCACCAGGAATGGAGGGCCCCTGAAGTCTCTGCCTTCCATGAGCTCCGCCGCAAAGTCCAGGTTGACGAGAGGGTAGTCGATCTGGCGGTCGTGGCAGTCCTCGAACTCTGGCACGTGGTCGGGCTGCTCGGCTGCGGCGACATAGTCCCGGAGGTCTCCAAGGGTCGTCTCCTGCTCCCGCATGGCAGTGTCCAGTGGGCCCACGAGCCGAGCCACTGGGGGGGCGTCCGCCTGGCGCAGGTCGTCCTCCTCTTCGCTGTCCTCCTCGTCGACCTCCTCCTCTTCGCAACTCTCTTCGCTCTCTTCCTGCTCCGCCTCCGCCGCAGCCTGCCCTCGCGGCTGCAGCGCGGCCTTGACCATCTTCAAGCGGTCTTGGTGCCGCCTCCACTCGTCCTGCTCCCACTCTATGTCCGGCACGACCTCCCGAGAGTGGTCGTCGTCCCTCGGCACTCGGTACTGCTCGACGAGGACGAAGTGGCCTGGCGGCAGCACCCACCTGAAGATGTGGGAAAACAGCGGCGATGAGCTTCAACAGCAAAACAAACGCCCAGCCTCTCGCCCGTCGGGTCGAGGTCCGGCACTCCTCCTCTCCGCTCAGCTCGCTGCTCCGCTCGACACGGCTGCAAGAGGCCCCGCCGGCCCAGGTAGTACACGACCTTGCAGGGGTAAGCCAAGGCGCTGGCTCTGTCTCGGCTGAGGCGGCAGTCGTCCGGCAGCACGGTCTCGACTTCGCCCTCTCCCGCGTCCATCGCCTTCAGGGCCTCCATGACGTTCAGACGCCGGAGGCCACGGAGGACCGAGTGGGTTTCTGGAGCAAAGCCCTTGAGCCGCATCTTCTTGGAGACCAGCAGCTGGCCGGGGTCCTCCAGCAGCCGCTTCCTCCTCACCAGCTGCCTCATGTCCCCGGTCGACCCGTCTCCTCCGGCGTAGACCTTCTTGCACGACCGGCACTCCAGCTTCTTGGACAGCAGGCCCATGCAGGGGTACTCGGAGCCTTCCCGGACGTGCCTGCAGAGGCGATCGTAGATGGGCGGGCCGTAGATTCGCCCGCAGCGTTCCTGCACAGCCAGGCCGGCTTTGAGCGTGGCTCTTTTGTTCCAGAGAGCGGTGACCTCCTTCTGCGTGTTGCCTTCCTGCCGGGCCCTCCTGCTCTCGTTCTCCAGCACGCTCATGGCCGAGTTGCTGGCCGAGCCGATGCAGGCGGCGCTGATCTCCTCGCCTCCCAGCGGTTGGTCCATGCGAGCCCGGACGCCGTACTTGGCACCGAAGATGGGCATCCTCAGGATGCTGGAGGCGGCTCGTTTGTCGTTGCTCCTCGGAGCCGCCATGTTGCCCACGAGGAAGGGCACGCCCGACTGCATCGTGGCCTCGCCGACCGTCCCGCCGTGGGCCAGGCGGTTCAGCTGCAGCTTCTCGGGGGAGTCGGCGAGCAGGGCCAAGGCTCGTGGCAGCCGGCGGTCGGGGCCAGGAGCGCAGCAGTCGTCGGAGGGAGGGAGGCCTGGCTTGGCTTCGAAGAGCGGCTCGACCTCGAAGGCTTCGTCCACGAGGCACCAGAAGCGGTCGGTAGAGACCAGCCGCTCCGCCATGCGGTCGGTCCGGTGGCCTCTGCAGAAGCGAGCCTCGGCGTCCTTCGGAGGCGAGAAGCAGGCCAGGCGAAAGCAGCCCGGGCGAGCGCAGGGCCGCTGGCTCCGCTTCTTGCACTCCATGAGCGGCACCAGGAGCCTCCCGTCGGCGGAGACGTAGAGGCGGTAGTCCCACTCGAAGAGGTCCCGGTTGAAGTCCGGCGAGGGCTCTCCTTGCTCACGAGCCCCCCTGTCCAACGCAGCCCGGCAAAGCCTCTGCCAGCGCCCCGGCCTGATGGGCGACGCGAGGCCTGCGAGTCCCGAAAGCCTCAGAGCTTCCTCCTCGGTGGTCGGGAAGTCGAACTGCAGGAGGCACTCGCCAGAGAGGCAGACGGAGTACAGCAGGGAGTACGAGGCGGGCGCCAGGGCCACCCCGTCCCGGACCACCTTCCAGCAGGAGAAGCGAGGCTGCGCCCCCTCCAGCTTGTCGCAGCGAGCAGCGGCGAACCGCTCGCCACGGAGCAGCACCGTGTCCTGCTCGAGGCTCCAGTCCACGGCCAAGAGGCCGGCGGCGGCCCTGACCAGGTGCAGGTTCCCGTTGTGCTGCCCGTTGGACAGCGCCAAGGAGACGGAGCGGAGCACCTCCAGGATTTTCCGCCGCACCTCCGAAAAGTCCTCGGCGCCGTTCTGCTCCAAGGCGTAGAGTTTGCGCTTGGCGTCCTCCAGGCCCAGGTTGGCCGCCACGCAGTAGGCATCCTCCTCCATGACCACTTGGTTCTGCGTCGGCTGGTTGAGCAGGTTGGCCAGCAGGTGCCCGAGCGCCTCCAGCGCCGAGAGCGCCGCGCAGTACTCGAAGTCGTCATTGCAGAGCGTGGCGAAGAACTCCAGCGAGGCCTCCACGTCCCAGGCCTGCCTCCGTGGAGCCTGCACCGCACCGACGAAGCGACACCAGTCTCTCACGTACTGCAGGGGATCGTCGGCCGCCTCGAGCAGCAGGTAGCCCGGCTCGAGCCCCTCCTCTGCGAGCGTCGTCCGCTTCAGGGCCGGCAGCCTCCGGCGACGCAAGCAGCCCACCTCGTGGGCGACCCGCTCGAGCAGGTCCCAGTCTTCATCCCGCATGGGCCCGTCCTCGAAGACCAGGCGCCTCGTCCAGCCTGACTCGTCCAGGGGCTCCTCGAAGCGGCCCTCCTGCAGCAGCCGGAACTCCAGGCCCTCGGCGGGCAGCGGCTCGGCGCGGATGCGGCGGAGCTCCGAGAGGTCGAGGGACTTCCAGAGTGCCTTGGCCTCGGAGAGGTCCAGGGGACGGCCGCTGCGCAGCTCCTCGCGCTCACAGCTCGGAGGCTCGAAGGCAAAGCGCCTCAGCACCTGGGCCTCCCGGAGGTAGCCCTTTGTCTCCAGGCTGCGGTGCTGCAGCGCGAGCTCCACGATGCCGGGGCGGTCCTGCACTGCCTCCGGCAGCTGCGGCAAATCCAAGCCTCCGAGGGCTTTGAGCTCGTAGTCCTTGGCGAGGATGCAGCGGGCCACCTGGCTCTCTGACGGGCGCCAGGTGCAGCGGAGCATCTCGGTGACCACGGCATCGTGTCCCAGGAGACAGGTAGGGAGCGTCGCCAGCTTGAGGAGCACCGCGGCCATGCGCTGCCAGGGATTCCGAGGCAGCACCGAGAAGGAGCTGAAGCTGCCGTGCTCCACCAGCCCCGGCACGTGAGGCACGGAGACGAGCGGCGAGGAGAAGTTCTTGGGCGTGAAGGTCTGGGCGAACGACCGCATCTGAGCGAAGGTGAGGCCGTCGAGGGCGGAGGCGCGGCTGCCCTGCTCGAGCTCCAGGACGAAGGGCTGCTGCAGCTCCTGGAAGCGGTCCTGGTGCCGCTGCAGGTCGGCGGCGATCCAACCGCACTTGTTGGCTGCGGTCCAGCCCGCCGGCACCGGGTAGAAGCCGTCGTGGCTCACGGCGGTCCGGCAAGAGCTCGTCCACGTGCCGTCTTTCTTGAGGGCCCTGAAGCGCACCTCCTCGAAGCAGGGGCGCGACCAGCGCAGCTTCAGCAGCCCGGGCACCGCCAGGCCCACGGAGCAGAGCTCGTCGAAGAAGTAGCTGGGGCTGTAGACCGTCTCCAGCACGCCGGGCCACAGCACCGAACCTTCCCTGTGAGGGCGGAGGCCGGAGGGGTCCAGGCCCGCCGCTCCGTTCTGCTGGGCCAGGTTGAGGGCTAGGGGAGCCACTCCGCTGAGCTTCACGACCCTCTTGCCGAGAGCGCTGTGCATGAGCTTGGGCACCGAGAGGCACTTCTCCAACAGGGCCCTCCTGCTCGCTGCCCGTTCTGCCGCCGCCTTCATCTTGTCGCCGTCATAGTCCAGCTCCGAGAGGTTGCCGAACTGCGGAGGCATGGCGAGAGCAAAGCCAGTCTTGGTAGCATCCACCATGAGCTGGTAGTGAGGCACTGGCTGCGTGATGGGATGGCGCACGGCCACCATGAGGTCCCGCGTCCTGGCATGCCTCTGCACCGCCGTCACCAAGCAGCGGCTCTTGGGCTGCTGGTCCGGGAAGTCGCGCAGCCATTGCGCCATCGGAGACGCATCCTTGTCCAGCAGCACCGCGAAGGATCCGCCTTCCAGGAAAGCCTTGCAGATCCTGACGAGCTCCGAGCCGGCGGCCGGCGTCGGCTGTGAAGAGCTCCGTGGATCCGGCGGCCGAGCGGCAGCGAACTTCCTCGAGAGCTCGGCAACCAGGTGGTCCGCCAGAGCATCGCGCAACCAGCTCCTGGCGGAGCTCGCGTCCTCCTTATGGCGTTCCGGCACGTGCACGGCCTCGTTGTAGCGGAGGTGCAGCGTCCAGGCTCCACCGTCTCGGCACGGGCCCATGCGCACCATCTTCAGCAGCTCCTCGTTGTGCAGGTCCCCCTCCGGCGGAGAGTGCACCTCGTGGTCCCAGAAGGCCAAGCTCCTGGCCGCCTCGTAGCCTATGGTCATGACGGGCAGGCGGCCCCCGATAATGGTGCTCTTCCCCGCGTTGACGATGATGTTGCCGAAGGGGTTCTTGAGGACGGACTGCTCGCTGCACATCTTGCGCAGGTCATCCAGGAGCGCCCTCGGCCTCCGCTGCCGCTGCCGGAAGGAGCCCCCCTCGTCCTGCTCGAAGTCCAGGAGCATTTTCTCGAACTTGTTCACCGTCTCCGGATTCAGGGCATCGGCGTCGTCCTCCTCCTTGCCAGTACCCGCGAGGACCTGGGAGAAACCCAACCGCGTGGCCAGACCCAGCTGCAGCTGGCTGGAGTGCTGGATGATCTTCTGCGTTTCCCCCGAGGCCTCGGCGGCCGCCAGTGCCGCCATGGACTCGAAGAGTTTGGACGCAAAGAAGTCGTGACAGTCCTTGCGGCCGGTCTCCTGCTTTGGGTAGAGCTGGAAGCGGAAGGTGTAATCGTTGAGCACCTCGTCTTCGAAGTCGTGGCCCTTCTTGAGGAAGGCCCGGACGTTCTGGGGCAGCAGCACCCTGACGGGCCGCTCCAGGTCGTCGACCTTGAGGAAATCCACGCCCTTCTCTTTGTAGAAATCCTCGAAGCGGTGCAGCTCCGGGTCATCGCGAGCAGAGAAGGTCCACGTGGTGGTGCAGGTCATGGCGTGGATTTTGCCCTTGGTTTTGCCTCCGTAGGAGCAGTCCTTGAGGGCGGAGCGGACGTCCGTCAGCCAGAGGGGGTTCACGAAGTACCGCGTCTTGTCCTCGGAGAAAAAGATGCAGACGTTGGTGGCCGCCCGATCCTGGCCTCGCTTCCTGGCTCCTCTGAAGCTCTCCAGGTTGGAGACCACGGAGCAGTCTCTGTTGATGGCGTCGCTCGGCTTGAAGCAGAAGCAGCGGAGAGCCATGGCCGAGAAAACTGACCACGGGGCTTGGCGTTTGAGCTCGAGAGCGGAAAGCGTGCCAGACTCAAACTTGAACGAATTCATTGTGCACGAGGAAAATCTCTCAAATCCCTCTAGAGACACCGGGTCCAGCACATGTTTTGAGGAAGACAGCATGTTACTCTGAGCTACGAGAGCCGATCGGTTTATAGGCAATCTGGAAGACGTGCTCTGGCATAAGAAATTGGCAAGACCTGTGAAGCCAAAGACAAGCCCAATCAAGAGGATTAACATGCCTCAGCAATGACCACCGCGCCCAGTTTTTGAACGCCACCTGTCGGAGCCAGCAAGTGTGTGCTCCCCAACGGTCAGGCAAACTTTGCGAAGTAAACGCCATCGCCCTCTCTAAAGGCAAGAGTCAATCTTGCTCGTTTGCTGCACACCACATGCCCAGTCAGCGTCCAGTCTCGTTCTGAAGGCCACTCCCCCGCAGTCTCAATGATATCTATCATACCGTCTGACCCTGACCAGTCTCCAGGAATGCGCTGCAGGAACAATGCCAGCTCTGCATCCGTCACCACCATGCCTGCATCGATTTGCAGGTCCCAGCGACAGCCTGAACATAGCTCAATGTCAAACCAATGGGCGAAGCTTCGTGAATTCTTGCATTATGGACAGCTGCATGCACACACTTATCATGATCATTGATTGCCAATGCGAAGCTGCACGCAATACACTTTTTCTAGCGAGCATCTGGTCCGGCGCATCCCAGCCTCCAGGCCCCCTCAGTCAAGCTCGGCGTCTACCGCCAACGCCACCGTGGCCGACAGCATGAAGGAGAACTCACCGAGGAAGACCACCTGTCCGCCGACCTGCATTTCATATCGACCGGGCCGTGCAAACATGCGACAAAAAACCCTTCCTGGCACACTCAGATACTCTCTCTCTCTTGTGTTCTCTCTCTTCTCTCTTCACCGGCCTTGAGGTGCTGCTTCACGCGGTCGGCGATGTGGATCTCCTCGAGGAACTGGGCCGTCGTGAGGCACACCACCTCGGAAGCCAGCGTCTGGTACCAGCGAGGGTCGCTGCAGAGGGGGCGGTACGCCACGCCCTCCACCTCCGGCACCGTCAGAGGGCGGCATGCGGGCGATGCGGCGGCCTTGCTGTAGTGGGCCGGAAACGGCACCAGGACCTCGGCCCCCGGCAGCTTGCGCTGCAGCATCTCGAACGCTACCACATTGTAGTCGTCGTTCGTCGCCCACTCCGTGACCTCTGGGCTGCAGGACTCTTCTGCATCGGCCACGTGCCAGTGAGGGGCGGCCCAGATCAGCATGGTGGCCCTGGGGAAGAGCTCGTCGACGCGGTGGGCGTCCACGCGGTCCATCACCGCGGCTCCACATTGCCTCGTCGGGATTGTTTTGCGGACAAGCGAGAATTGCTGCTTCACGAAAAAGCGGGCCTGAGGACGGCCATGTTCCTCCGGACCGTCGGCCAGATGCCGCAGTTCTCGGCGACGATCCGGTAATCGCTGGAAACCAAGCCGCCGCAATGGCGGCGAGGGGCCGCGGGCATCGGCAGCAGGGGAGGGGGGTACTGGAGAACCCTGCCCGGAAGCGCCTCTCCCCAACACGCCGCGCAGAACCAGGCGCCGCCCTGCTCGCCCGTCTCCGCGAAGCACGGGCCCGGTCCGCTGCACTTGGGGCAGGCGGGCGGGTTTGCCATGGTCAGCGTGGGTCTGCACGAGTCCCAGTCGCCTCCCGCCTTGACCAGGAAGGACTGCCAACAGGGCCCGCAGTAGTACAGGTCCGTGTCGCGCAGTGCATAGATCACTTCCCCACAGGAGTCGCAGTTCCAGCAACGAGGGAAGGGTCCGAGATTGGCCTCCCGGATGATCGCGGCCTGCGCAAGAGGGGCATCGCTGTTGAAAAGATTCGCGCCTCTGTTGCGTCGGGCCTCCTGCAGCTCCACCTTCTTCGCCAAGCTGCGCAGGAAGAGCGCCAGTTGCCCAAGGGCCCAGAGCTGCCTCGGCACGCCGAAGACGCCAATGGAAAGCTCAACAATGCAGCGCAGGAACAACGGATCCCAAGAGAGCCGAGGTCCCGACGCCCGGCGGAAGGAGCGGCCCCAGCGAGCTGCCAGCGCAGCGAAGAAGGAGCCCATCTCCGCAAACAAAAAAAGGCTGGGCAGGAGCAGGCTCGGACTGCGGCGGCGGAGTGGAACGGAGTCCTTTGTTGTCGTGGCATGCTCTAAGCTTGTTGATGATGTCTCTTTTTCTCTGTTCCATGACTGCTCTGGCATGGTTGAGCCTTGATCGGGAACGGGCATCACAGCCAGAACATCTGCCGTTTGGCCAGTAAATCAATGTAGTCTAATGAATGAATGGCTACCACAACATCTGCAACAATTCGATGTCAATGAAAAACCAACTGGCCCAGTTTTGCGCAGCAGATGATCAGGTGTTTGCTCCAACTCTTTGCCGTGTGGATTTTTTCTATGGATTGAAGATCGGCTGAGAAATCCTTACCTCCTCTCGGCAGAAGGGACACTTCTTCCCAACGGCCACCTTCAGGCAGCAGCTCCCCAGGAGATGTCCGCATGGGTGCAGTCGCTGGACGGGGCCCATGGTCGAGCACACACCGCAGTCGAACTGGACGTTCCCCGTCGCAATGCGCTGCCGCTTGGTTGGTCGTTCGTCGGACCAGGACACCTCGTAGCAAAGGCTAGTGCCGCTCATCTCGAGGCTCGCCACGCACAACCCCATCAGTTCCAGCTCGATTCGAACGGCTTCCAGGTCGCCCACAAAGTCCAAGAAGACATACGATTTCTTTGAATGGCCCTTTGCAGAAGCCTCAAAGCAATCTCTCTTGATTTTTTCAATAACCTTGCTGAGCTTGGTGCCCCCCGACGCAGCAGTCTGAGCGCGGAGCTGGTCCGCAAAGCTCGCCTCTGCCTCACGAGCTCGGCGCGCGGCCGCCATGAGATCACGGTTGGGCTGAGAAACGCATAGCTTTGAGCCAGCCCGGGCGAGACTTATCAAATAAAAGGAAGGCTAATCCATGTAGCCAACGCTGTCCATGGTAGGGTCTGAGTAGAAGTGAGTCGAATATTGTACGATGGACATTAACACAATGAGAGTCCACACGCTCACGGAATTCATGATTTGCTGCGTCTTGGTCAAAGGTTTTTTGTAACTTATAGCATCGAAGTAACCGCTGCCAAATGCAGCAACACAACTCAACAACAGCACGGCATAGCGCCAAGCGGGAAGATTTGCAGAGAGCATCTTTATTTTCGAATTCTTTCATGCTGTTGGCGTACATGTCATGGTCGCGACTTCATGAGTTTTCAAACGCTGTGACGAGACCCGGGGTGCATCTCGGACGGAAGGGGGTCGGAGCGGAATCGCAGAGATTCGAAAAGGGCATAATCTTTCGCATACACGCGCCTGAGCATGGCCAGGACATCTTCGTCGAGGTGGTCGCTTTCGAAGCGAGGCATCTCAGACGCATTCGCGCGCGGGAGATCTCCGACTGGCAGGTTTCTTTCTCGGCAAAGTTGTCTGAAGTCTTCATTCAAATTCTCAAACCGCAAAATCCTATCCTTCGGGACCGTCAGTTCGCCACGGTCATCGAGAAGGTATTCCGAGTAAGGAATGAGATGACCGTTTGAAAAAGGCGCGGCCATGGCCCCCCGTCGTTCCCTGGCGAGCAACCACGAGTTCAAGTCTTCCTTGGTCGCAGCCTTCCTCCTTGCACGGGCTTCGGCGCTCCGGGCTGGGGCCTTGAAGCCTTTCCAAGGACATCGAAACTCGCTGATGGCTCTGTCCGAGGGGTCCCTCATCACGACGAAGACATCAAAGCCCTCGTAAGGATTCTGCGAGAAAAATTTTGGAGGTATATGGTGGGGTTCGCTCTTTATGCGTCCCGTATGAGGAGGGAGCAACGGGCCAGACAGGCCTTTGAAAAACCTCCCCCACCGCAAGCCGATTCGACGTCCATAAAGCTCGATCGAGGATCCGCCCGACTTCGTCACGTGAAGAAACTGCAGAGGTCGCACCTTCTCGGCTTCTCTTCCAACATGGGAGCAAGGCGACACGACCATTTTGATTCAAACGAATCAGCAACGTCCAACGACCCGCGCGCATGCAGCAAAAGAGCACCCAAGAAACATCTTTCTTGCCGACGAGGTCTCTGCCCAGGCTCTCTCGGGTGAAACTCTACTCTACTATACTCTACTCTACTCCACCACGGTGTCCGCTCTGCAGGAGTTGCAGCGGATCAGGAACTGGAAGGGCTCGTCTGCAGACCTCGTCTTCTTCCAGAGCTGCGTGGTCTTCTCGGAGTTGCAGCGAGGACATCGAGAGATCACGCACAGGAGCTTCATGAGCGCCGCCTTCTCGTCTTCTCCGGCCGTCTCGGTCTTCCGAAGCACGGCGTCCCTCCAATCGACGAGGCCCTGCCAGAAGTTGAGGCCCTTGGGCGACGAGGGACATTGCCAGCTGCACACGAACGACACCGTCAGCTGCAGCAGCCCCAGGGGGCTCATGGTGGCCAGCTCCACGTAGTCATCGGCCTTCCGCAGGGAGTGCTCGCGATGCTTGGAGGGAGAGAAGCCCATCTCCCCCGCGACCGCCAGCAGCGCCAGCTCCGGCCGGCCGTGGATCCATGGCAGCCCCAAGGACGCGATCAGCGGCGCCCGGAAGGACTGCATCTCCTTGACTCGAGCGAGGCAGTACTTGCGGATCTTCCTGGCCTGCCCGTCGTCGTCGCTGATGCGGCGCAGCCTCCGCTTGATGTCCCTCGAGACGACGAGGCCGTGCTCCTCGCCCAGCGTGTCCACTGGCATCGCCACGGCCTTGGAGGCGTCCACGGGCTTGTAGACGCTGGTGCCGGCCGCCATGTAGCGGATCTCGGAGAGCCCCACGGCCGCCGCCGATTTCTTGGCGTAGGGCCTCCACTTGGACATGGCCTTGTCGCAGGTGACCTTCCAGTTGGCCATGGTGTACTCCGATAGGCTCGTGGGCTCGCCTTCCAGCATCTCCTTGACCATCTCCACGAGGATCTTGGCCCCGCCCTCGAAGTGCTCGAAGCTCATCTTCAGGTTCGTCTCCCTGTCGCACTTGCAGAGGTCCAGAGCCATGCGGAACTCCAAGAGGACCCTGGGACGGAGCTTGGAGAGCTTGAAGAGCTCCCAGCTGGCGGCGTTGATGACCTGCTGGTAGCGATCCTCGCTGGGTGCATTTCGCCGCTCTTCGGCCCTCTGCGCATCGGCCCGAGCGCGGACCTGCTTGCGCCTCTCCGCCGCCCTGGCTCGGACCTCCTGCTCCGCGCCCTCTGGCTCGCAAGCCCTCTGCTGCAAGCGCTGCTGGTGCAGCGCCATCCTCCGGAAGGCCTCGAGGAGGGCCGCCTCGCTCGGCACGGTCTTGTGCTCGGCGAAGTTGAGCAGCAGCACCGCCAGCCGATGCGGGTCGGCATCCTTGATCTCTGGAGGGCAGTCGACGCTGAGGCGGAAGACGGAGATGCACTGAGACCACAGGAACCTGCGGTGCATGTCTCCCCCGCCCCACCCCTCCCGGTCGCAGAAGACGCCGTCCACGAAGTCCTCCTTCTTCATCGTCTCGCAGGTGCCGTGAGCCAGGGCCTTCATGTACTCGGAGGCGGCCATGGCTGCCAGAGGGAGCGGGGGATGGTGGCCAGCCAGAAGGGGAATGATCCTTGCAAAAAAATGCTGCGCCATTCTATGTTTCACATTTTTGGGCAGCCTCATGTTAGGGGATGACGCTGCTTGCAGATGCACGCGAGAAAATTCCCTTTTATGCCCCCAGGCATACATTTCCTGCCTCCGGCTCATTCACGCAAATTCCGCTTATGCAGTTGTTATGACTTCCTATACCGCCCGAAGTGCAACTTTCGCCAGCGCCAGCTTTCCCCTTGTCTTTGTATTGACACGCGCCACACTCATCGTCTGCATCGTCGTTGTTGTGCCCGGGTCTGCCTTGTATCGAATAACACGTCGTGTTTTTCGGACAGTACTGTCCCCCCGTCCCTACCACGCAGGGTCCCCCGAGCATCGGAGCGCCACCGCATCTGGCCCGCCCGTTGCACATTAATGGTGAGACGTTCGAGATGCATGAGCCAGGCCCTTTTGCGTTGCTTCCACTGCTTCCGCTGCAGTCCAACGCGTTTCCCCACATGGGTATGTAGGATCCCTCTCCATGTAAATATCTGCATCGGTTACAGGTCTCCATTGAATATTGACAGTCGCTCTGTATTGATTTGGCACAATCATGCACGAACAAACCTTGTGGATCACAAGCGGGATCTTTGACCGGATCGGGAACCTTGGCAGGATCGTGCTTGCAATCTTTCAAAGTCTCGGGTACATTCGAGACTCCCAGCGGGTCGTCTGCGCCGGTCCTGACATACAGCGGCAGCGTGTTTTCCGCTGTAGGATCGGAATTGTACTGGCACGCCCACTCCAAGTTTGCGGCGTTACTCGGAAAATCGTAACACGTGCAGTCAGATCCATTCCACGTAGCGGCCGGCTTGGGTCCCATCGTTGTAGGGTCGTTGCCATTGGTGTCGAAAACGGCACAGGCGTTCAGGCAACTAGTGGCCCCCTGGGCTTTGACGGTTTGTGCTCTCAGATACTTTTGGGGCAACGCCTTGTCGCCTTTCACCTTGATCATGGCCACCTGGGGGCAGTCTGGGAGGCCCGTTATTGAATCCAAATCCTGATTATCGGTGACCAGAAACAAAGGAAGAGAGCTGTCGCTGTTCTTGCATTCCCAAAACGGGTTCGTGCCAGGATCGTCCGTCTTGACGTAGCAAAAGCCGCTCCTCCCGTCAAAAACCCCGTAACTCCTGGTGTCGCCTCCTCCGATGCGCCCTTTTATTTCTGTCTTGCAGCCCTCAAGCGTGGTGGGGATCTTCGCGATGGGAGGCACGATGCTGTCGCCGATGCCTTTCCACACACCTTGGTAGGCATTGATGCCGGAGACGTCGCAGTCCTTCTGGTGCTCCGGGGAGGACCACACCTCCCACCCCTTGGAATCACCTGGGAGAACGCAGCGGTCCCAGTAGCTCGTCTTGTCCGTTCGGGGTCGACACAGGCACGCGTTCGTCGCGCCGTTGTAGAGAGCCCAGAAGTCACCGTTCGCATAGCACGAGGCCGCGCAGTCCTGCCCGTTCTTAGCCCACCCAGGCTGTCCTGGAACAATAGACACGCAGCCGTAGGCGCTGGTGGGAGCGGCGGAGGCGCCGCTCTTGAACCCCGGCGGCGACCCCGATGTGGTCAGGAGCTGGCAGGTCCCGGAGGCGGGGCTGGAGCCCGGCATCTTGCACAGCTGCCCGGCTGCACAGTTGCTTGCCTCCACCGGGTCAACGTTTCCCACATATCCATCCCTCGATTTCCAGTCCGCCAGTTTGCCCTGCGAATCCGTGGGGGCGGGCGCGGCAGAGCCCTGTTTCTTGATTACCAAAAAGTACACCGCGATTCCAGCGGCGACGATAAGCAAGGCCCCCAGGCCCCAGAAGATGAGTTTCCCTTTTCCCTGCGGTGCAGCGTCTTCGGGCGCCAGGGTCACTTCCGTCATTTATGGCATCCGGCAATTATCGGCTTGAACCCCCAGAGGTCGCGGGAACGACGGGAACGACCTCATAAGATGACGGCGCGTGCGAGGCAAAATATTCTCGCGGACTGCTGGCGCGTCTTGTATGCTTGCTTGCGCGCTTGATTACATGCCAACGTGCTACGTTCAGAGCAAAACAAACGCGTACAACGTCGCAGCAGTCTGCTTGTGTAGCACGCCTGCTATATCTATGTTCAGGTCTTGAATCCATCAGAGCAAACCCAATGCAGCAACCAACACCAACAACAACCCATGCTCAGCATTTGACACGCTTTTCATAGATACTGCTACGAATCCTGCGTGCAAAAACATGAGCTACGCCACCAAAAACATGCGCATCTTCCTCAGCTCCTCCTCGAGCTCCCCCGCCGACTCCAGAAGCAGCTGCACCGCGGCGTGAGCCTTCTGCACCCAGGCCGGAGGACCCCCGTGCCTCGCAGAGAACTTCTCCAGGAAGGCTCTCTCCGCGGCCTCCTCCTCCGGCTTCGCCCGAGCGTCCTGCCGGACTCCTGGGACGGCCTTGAGCAGGGAGGCCACGCCCGGGAACTCCTCCAGGGCCGCAGGGGCCGGCTGCCGGGAGGAGAGGTAGCCGACGTCCTCGTCCGTGGAGCATCTGAAAGCCCAGAGGTCCTGGCGAGGAGTCACGCTCAGGGGCGACGCTCGAAACCGTCTGGCCTTCCATCCGGCACCCTGCTCGTAGAGCCTCCTCCGATTGCCGTCGTCGATGCGGCGGAAGTAGGCGCTGGCCGACACCGCGGTGTCCTCGATCTCCTGGACGGCGGCTCCCGCACCCTTGGCCGAGACGTCGAAGTAGCGCAGGCAGTCCTTGCAGTCCACGCAGTGCATCCTGGACCCCATCTTGAGGTCGGCGTGGTGCAGCACCCCGTAGCCACAGATGGCCGGGTCGAGCTTCTCGAAGGCCTCGGCGTCTTTGACCGCCGCCTCGAAGACCGGCCTCTGGTCGATGCCGTTCATGGCCGGCGGGCTGGAGGTGAGCGAGCAGTCCAGCTTGCAGAGCATCTCCTCTTGCGGAGCGCCGGCCTCGATGCTCTCGCAGAGACCCCGCACGTCCTGCCAGGCGGTGGGGAAGTGCTCCACTCTTGCGGCAAAGACGATAAATTTCAGAGGCAGGCTCGTTTCCGTGCACCAGCCTCTGGCCAGGGGATTGGCGCCAAGCACCACGTCCTTGAAGAAGAGCCGCTGGCCGTCCTCCCCAAAAATGTGACTGGCAGAGACGTGGGAGCAGCCGACCTCGAAGCGCAGCTCCGCGTTCACCACGGTGGCGTTGCGCTGGTAGCATCGCCCCACAGGCAGCGCGGCCAGCGTCGTCGCCAGGTACAGGTAGCCCAGGACGTTGCGCTGGAACTCCAGCCTCAGCTCCTGCTCGTTGCACGTCTCTTTGCAGCTGTAGCCCGGGTTCTGCAGCGGCAGCAGCTCGAACCCGGGCTCCAACTTGGGCTTCGACTTGGTCGCATCATCCGAATCAGAAGGAGGTCTTGACGCATCCACCAGGAAGGCTCTGAAGACCCTCTTTGCCGAATTGGCAAACGACATCGCGCCGATGAGCACCTCCTTGGTCCGCTTGTCGGAGGTGTGCAGCTGCAGCGTCCCTCCGACCTCGGCGCCCAGGGAGATGCCTCCTCCCACCTCCACCATGGAGTCCAGCGGCAGCTCGGAGCCTCCAGCCTTGAACGCCTGCAGGCAGCGCTTCAGCCGAGCGAGGTCGTCCGACGCCAGCTGGAGGGCCTCTGCGTAGGAGGCGATGCTCTCGTCGGCCACCACGGTGTAGCCGTCCGTGCGGTCTCCGCTGTCCCACACGGCCATCCTCTGCAGGGCACGCATGGCAAAGACGAACTGGTCCCCGGCGACGCGGCCCAGCGGAGTGGTCCCGAAGCAGAGGCCGAGATTCTTCCCCTCCACCACCTTCTCTCTGCACGTGGCCTCGTCCGATCTCCTCTCGCCCGCCTCTCTTCTCTGGGCGTCCAGCATGCTCACGTTTTTCCTGTCCGAAGGCACGGCGGCCCACTCCGCCGAGGCCGGGTCCACCTCACGGGCCGCCTCCTCTTCCACCGACTTGTCCCATTCGAAATGGACGTCGATGTCGGCACAGGCAAGGGAAGCGCTGCTGCTGCGAAAGGCGAGGTTGACGTTGGCCTCCCGCTGCGGCATCGGATCCCCCCTTTCGTCCGAGCAGTCGCACCGGCCGCTGGCGAGAAACTTCCCGCAGGCAGAACAGGCGGAGCGGGCTCCCTTCTGCAGGACCTCCTCTTGCCGCTCGAAGCCATGGAAGCGCCAGAGCACGGTCATGATGGGGTCGAGGCGGATCGTGCCGGGCGCCGCCCTTCCCGTCTCGTTGACGCCGTTGACGCTGCCGTTGGGCTTGCTGGCATCCTGCACGGCCACCAGCACCGACATCATCACCTGGATGCAGCTCCCGAAGTAGCGCCCCTGGCGCCCAGACACCATGGGGCCCTGGTTGGAGACGCTGCTGCCGGGCGTCCTCCTGCGCAGCTCCGTGAGAGCCGACGCGGAGAGGGGGCGCGAACTCTGCAGGGTCTCACGGACCACGGCCGCCTCCTCGGGGAGCTCGTGCAAGAGGGCCAGGTTGCCCACGCCCGAACCAAGAGCGAGGCTGGTCATCCACGCTCGAGTGAGATTCTGCACCGCGGTCCTCGAGGAGATGCTGCTGCTGGAGAGGAGCCCCGTGACCCGCCCGCGCCCGCCGGAGATCCAGTCCTCCAGCAGGACCGAGACGAACTTCTGGTAGAGCTTGCCCAGCTTCTGGCCCTCGTTGTACAGGTCTGCGGTGAGGTACTGGATCTCGTACCGGTAACTCTTCTCCTTGCCCTCCAGCACGGGGTCGACCTCGGGAGCACGGAAAAAAGCTACTCACACATACGCATACACATGATGCGATTCTCAGGTCCGGGCGTGAATGGCTTTCACCCACATGTCGCAGGGTGCCACTTTCAAGAGGTTGCCTGGTTTCCTTCCCTCCTCAGGCTCACCCCCTCCGATCACGAAGCACAGGGCTTGCCCTCTCTTGACGAAGGTGAAAGGTTTCTTGACGAGGCCTGTCTCGTCCGACAAGCAGGCATCGACGTCCTTCGGGTAGTTCTTTCCCTGAACATGCAGAGACAGCTCCCTCTTGTGTCCCTTGGAATGAACACCATCCACCCAGGATGCCCTCGCCGTGAAGCAGATGCTCTGATTGCGGAGGGTGAGATGCCGGAAGGCGTCGGCGCTCTCGGGCATGCTGTCTTCCTGCATGATGGTGCCAAAGTTGTGCAGCAGAGCGTTGAGCTTGAGGGTGCTCGCATAGTAGTTGTCCGGGGCCGAGCCGACGAGATTCCGCATGTTGCCCTTGCACGGGTCGCAGCCCACGGACCTGATGGAGGAGATGCTGCCCTTGCTGTGAGAGAGTGGCTCGGATTTGTGGGCGTTGAGGGCCATCCCCACGCTGTAGCCCTGTCGAACGGCGTGGCCGGCCTGCCATGTGGCAGCGTCTTCTGTCTGAAGGACGCGTATGGAGGACTCGAGCTCAGCGCTGATCTTGTAGAAGGTCAGCCCATCCGGCGTGCTGGCGGAGAAGTCGACTTCGTCCTCCTTCAGCACCAGGTGTCGGTCGGCGGCGCAGTAGGTGACTATGCCCGCGTAGACGAGCATCTCCCACTTGAGGCCGGTCTCTCCCAAGCCGTGCCAGCTCTCATGCAGCTTCTCATCAGGGAAGGGCAGGCCGGCGGCGACCGCGTCCAAGGCCGCAGTCTCGGCGGCCGTAAAATTCCTCCAGCCCACGGCTCTCACCTGTTCGCGGCCGGAGCACAACAGAGTCACCACCGGGCCAGAGGCGCCGTACCTCAGGACCGGGCAGCACATGGCGAGCTCCTCGTTGCCGCAGTCCATCGCGGCCTTGTGCACAGCCGTGCGCACGTCCTGCAGCACCGTGCACACCTCTTCGGGGTCGAAGGTGAGCAGCGTCGTGTCGCGCACCTCGAGGCGACCCTCTCCAGCCTCCTTCTTCCAAGGAGCGGAGGCAAGGATGCAGGCCAGCATCGTCGACAGCTCTGCGGGGGAAGGGCGAGGCTGGATGCTGGTGCCCGTGAGCAGGTAGACGCGGAGGTCGGGATTGCTGTCCTTCCCGGCTCGCCCGTCGATGAGGTTCTCGTGCAGCTCCGTCGGCAGGTTCTCGCCCCTCTTGGAGTTGGTGCCCTTGGAGGAGTTCTCGGTGCCGGCGGCCACGATGGAGCCCACCTGCGGCTTGTCCTCCTCCTCCTCATCCTTGCCCTTCAGAGCCTTGCAGAGAAAGCGGCGGGCGACACCGTCGGAGGCCACATGATGCGCCACCCCCAGCGCGAAGTAAATCTTCTGGAGCCACACGTCCTCAGAGGACGGAGCCTGGAGCGGCTTGCAGGAGGGCTTGAAGCAATAGAGGTCCAGGTCCCCAACGTGGTTCAAGCGCTCAAACTTGCAGTGCCGACACTGGGCGCCCGCCCCAGTGGCCTGGCACAGGGGACACACCCTGGTGTTCTGAAGCCACCCGCAGGTCCTGTCGTGCAGCCAATGGAAGGAGTCTGCTCCACTTTCACTTTCAGTCGTGCCGGTGCAGTGATGCTCGGCAAAGGCATCCACGACGGCGGCCCGCGTTCGTGGACACACCCGCCCCCCTTCATCATTGAAACGACAGCATTTTTTGAGGAGCTCATTGTTGGGCGGCTGGAACTCGCCGCCGTACTCATGGTACACGACCTGGCGCTGGATGGCCCCCTCGGCGTCTTGGACCTTTCTCTCCAAGACCCCCAAGGATTTTTTGAGAGCCGCCGACAGCGCCTTCCGGACGGCTTCGCGGAGAAGGCCCTGCCAAATGTCCGAAGGCGAGTTCATGCTCTTGGTGGAGGGGATCGTGTCGGCGGGACGCTGCATGAGGTACACCGCCAGGGCCTTGGCGAGGAGCTGCGACAAGACTCCCAGCTTGCAGTCGGGGTCGTCCGCCACGTGCAACAAGAAGGAGCCGGTCTTCACTCTCTTGCTCTTGGGGGCGTACGACCGCGAGCTGGTCGTCTGCACGGCCATGGTCTGCTCCACAAAGTTCTCAGGGGGCTCTCGACCCAGCTCCACCTGCAGAGCTGTCTTGACCCTCTGCGCCAGCTCCTCCTGCACGGCCTCCATGGAAGCGGTTTCGTCGTAGCAGCGCAGCAGCCACAGCAGCCAGGGCATAAGAGGGACCAGCTCCGGGGCGTCCTTCGCCGCCCCTTTGCCGGCCGCCGACCGCTGCAAGTTCTCGGCCTTCTCGGCATCCTGCGTCGTCTCGGCCCGAGGAGCCCGGACGAAGAAATGCAGCTCCATCTTCTTGCAGGCCTTGTTGCCCCCTCTCGCCTCGGCGCTCTCCTGCGGAGCTCGGAGGCGTGCCGCCACGAAGAAGCTCCGGCGCCCCCCGTGCTCGCTCTGGCACAGGATGGTGCACTCCAAGTCGTCCTTGGCATTCTTGATGACGTGCGCCACATTAGGCCTGGCTTGGAATCTCCTCACGATGTAGGCAGGAGTCCCGTTGATGAGGGGCACGCTCCCCTTGCGGCAGGCGGGGACCACCGCGAGGACCATCATCCTGGAAGGCAGGCTGTAGGTGCTCTTGTCGGAGCCCTCGTGGAAGTGGACGGAGAGGCGGCCCATGACGCACAGCACGTCGCCGCCCCCGGACGAAAAGCGGCGGCTGTAGTCGCAGATCTCAGCCTCCACGGAGACACGGCCGCAGAAGCCCAGAGTGCACTTGGTGGGAGACAGCTTCACGACGGCTCCCTTCAGGTTGGCATAGGCCCGGTGCATCTCGTAGAGGGGCTTCGAGTCGTAGCCGTACTTCGTCTGCCAGGCCGCGGTCAAGCGGTCCAGACGAGCCGTCGGCAGGAGCCGCAGCGAGCCGCCGACGTGAGAGTACTCCGGGCTGCAGCCCGGGTTGAAGGGCGCCTCCCGCACCTCACGCGACCCGTCGTACCTCGCGAAGGTCTCCAGGACGTCTGTGCAGTGCCACGACGCGTCACAGCAGAAAGGAGGGCGGTGGCCGCAAAGCTTCGAGAAGATGCCGCCCGTGAGCCTCCTCAGCCTGGAGGAAGGCCTCGTCTGCTCGTAGGCCAGCTCCGCAAAGTCCATGTTGGCGGCATCGCACGCCCTCAAACACACGGTGCAGTGCGTCATGGGCAGAGGCAAAGCCCTGACGTAGTGTCGCAGTTGGCCTCCCTTACGTGCCCACGTCAAGAACTCCTTGCACTTCTCCACCAGCTTCTTCGGCTGGGCCTCGGAGTTCCCGGTGGCAGCCCTCACTGCCTCCGGGGACAGCTCAGGCAGGGGCTCATCGAAAAAGGCCCGGTGCGCCATGGCACCAGGGAGGAGCGCCGAGTCCTCAGGAGCCATCTTCGCCGAGACGCTCTTTGAACCTCCGGCCGGGCCAGCCTTTGCCTGGCTGTGGGCGTGTCTTCAATGTCTGCACACAGCTCGCCAGGCGATCTTCGGGGTTCCAGACGTCGCAGGATTCTTCTTAAAAATGCATTGCTGCGCTGATGCTGGGCGTGGGCTTGTGGGACTCTCTTGCTCTGCATAACCAACATCAAACTCACGTTGCGCTTCGACAACACGGCGCGCAAGTCCTAGATCGCGGCCAAACTCGGATCCTGGAGAACGTGCAAGCAACCAGAGCAACAGCGACCGAAGAGCGGTCTTTTTCCTCTCGGCGCTCGGCACATTCTAGTCATCCGCAGAAGCTACCAACCTGAAGCTGGTGAGAGACGGAGGGCAGTGGACGTATGACCCTATGAGGATGTCCAGATCCCAAAGGACGGCAGGATCACTGACCCGCAGCAAAGGCAGGTCAAGCAGCTCGGACCGCCGGCAGCTCAAGGCCTCCGCAACCACCGCAGCCGCCGCCACCTTCGGGGCACGCCTTCGGCCCTCGGGAGTATCGTCCACAGCGGCCACGTCTTCCTGCGAGAGAGGCAGGATCCGGTGCTTGGCGCGAGCGGAGAAGCCGTCGTTCCTCGCTCGGACCGTCACCTTGCCAGGAACAAGGACGATCCAAAACTGAGGAGCTTCGCTGCGAGAGGCCATCGTGCTGGTCTGGCTGATGAAGTAAGCCATGGAGTCGGGCAGGTCCCATCCCTTCTCTCGAGGCCACATCCGATGGAAGAAGAGCCTGCAAGATTCACGCTCCTCCGACCTCGGCCTCAACGCTCCCCCAGCGCCCTTGCTCCGGTTCCTGGAGAGAAAGATGTCGTGGCCCCCATGGCATATCTCCTCGACGACGTAGCCGGGCCTCTGCGACAGCAGCATCACGAGCTTTTGCAGTTCCGGGACCACGAACTGCTGCTTTGCGAGCAGTGCTGAGGGGATGCGGTTGCCCAGGAACCGGAGGAACTCCTGCTCGTCAACGTCCTCCTGGTGGCCGGGCGGCTCCTCCTCCATGGCCGTTCTTGGGAGAGCAACGCTCGAGCCACGAGGCAGACAGCAACGCGACGGAGAGATGGCTTCGTGCAGCTGAGAAACATCAGGTGTCGTTGACGCATACACAGACGTTCCGCAATAATGCTTTCGTGATGCTACTCGGCATCAGACGGCAAGATGAATGAGGCTGCATACAACTGAAACATGAGATGGCAGTGTCAAGGAGAGAGGCTGCGTGCAACTGAAACATCAGACAACACCGTGAATGAGGCAACGCAAACTTGAAACGTCTCTGAGCACATCATCACGACTTGCAACAAACCGAAGCGTACAACGCACGTCTCCTTCTTGCCTCCGACGCCTCTTTTGGTCACTTGGACATCTTCTCTGCATCTTCTCCGGCACTCACTTCCTCCTCGAAGAGCGCCTTCAACATGTCGTCGCAGCCGGCCGCCTTCTGTTTCCTGGCCTGCATCCACTGTCTTCCCATCTTGCGGCTCTCCTCCGTGTTTGTTCCCTCGAGAGCCACCAGCTGGACGGTGTGAGGGTTGCCGTCTCGGTCCACTCGACATTGCACCTGAAATCGGTCGGAGGCCAAGTGGGCCTGCTCGAACTCTATGTGGGCCTTGGGCGACTTTTCGCCCCGCGTGATGTTCAACCCCGTCCGACCCGCGCACAGGGAGAACACCATGATGGACCTCGTGGCCCAGCTGCAGTCACGGTCAAGGAATCCGTCCAGCTGGCTCTTGCGCTCCCTGGTCGTGAGTTTGCCGTGATACTCGAAGAGCATCACCCTGCAGCCTTCCCCCTGAGGGTAGCGGCGGGCCAGGAACTTGGTGACGATGAGCAGCACGTCGAGGTACAGCACCGTGACGAAGATCTTGTGTCGGTTCTCCATGAAGAGCCGCTCCACGCTAGCCATCAAGGCGCTGATCTTGGAGGATGGAGAGAAGTCGTTGTTGTCAAAGCACCGGGACTTCTCGGCGGCGTCCGCCAGCTCATGGAACTCCTTCGCCTTGGTCGGGCCGATGTCCAGGCACTCGCAAATGCTGTTCACCACAGGCTTGCCTGGGCACCTCTCCGGGCAGGCCGTGTAGGATACTCGGCGCCAAGGGGGGTTCCTCTCTCTTGCAGGAGCTCCGACTCGGGTCGCCTCTTCGGCAGGGCGGTAGATGCAGCGGTACCTGGTCCCCGCCGCCAGCTGCAGAGCCATGGGCTGCTGCCAGAACTCCTCCCGGCAGAGGTCTTCGTGCAAGCCCATGGCGGCGCTGATGTGGGCGGCGTTGGTCGGGTTGTTCGGGAAGAAGGTGCCCGTGAGCCCCACCGCCACGGCCGCGCTCCCGGAGAGCTTCGTCACGGCAGAGTTCCACACCTGCGTCCCCCCGAGGCGGTGTACCTCGTCAACAAAGACCGCCGAGACTCGACGATCCCACAGCGTGCAGGCCCTCTCGTTGAAGACGTTTGACCTCATGAGATGCGACGAGAGGTACTGGATGGAGACAACCACCAGTTGCTTGCAGGAATCTGGCTTCTCTTTCCCCTTGGCGACGTGAAGGTGCTCGAAGACGCCGTGCTCGTAAGCCTGCTTGGCCCATACTTCCTCCACCAGGTTGGCCTCCGTGAGCACCAGGAAGACGTCTCCCGGAAGCAGACGGACGGCGCACTTTGGATCAAACTTCATCCGCAGGAAGGCGCCGAGGGCGATGACCGTCTTGCCGCCCCCCGGTCGTAGGAAGCACACGGCCCTCCTTCTTCTGAGCAGCTCCTCGATGGCCTCCTGTTGGTACTCCCTCCATATAGTCGTCCTGATCTTCTTGTCGACCTCATCCGGGTTCGGAGCCAGCTTCCGCAACTTCTTGGGATCGCAGACGAGGCGAGCGCTGCTCAGGTCGCACTGCAGGTGGCAGCGGAGGGGAGTCTTGATTGCCACGGTGAAGGTGCCTGGCTTGCTGACGTGGGTGCAGCGATCCTTCTCTTCGGGCGTGGCGCTCGTCGTCCGATTGCAAATGCCCTTCAGCACGAACCGCGGGGAAAAGTTCCAGCACTCGCCGCTCTTGAGCCTGACTGTCAGCTCTCTGACCTTGCCGGAAGCCTTGTCCTTCGAGATCTCCTCCACGATGCCGGTGAGCCCTTCCAAGCGGAGCAACTTGGGCTTCTCCTCCTCGTACAGCAGCCCATCCATGCACTCGGCGGCCTCTTGCATCCTCCTGAGCATCACCTGGTCGCCCGTCCTCACAGGACGCTTCTTCATCTTCGGGCTTCGGGATCTTTCCCGAGGCTCCATGGCAGAGGTAGGACGTGAGGACGGCTGTGCTAGGGCGTCTGAGTGTGTGGGAACCGATGCTTGGAGTCTAAAACTGTCGATACAGAAACCAAACATGACTATGCGTGCGCTCGCGTGCTTGATGGCCTTTCTGCTCTTGGCTGCTATGCTTCTGCGGCTTCCCTCGGAGGCCGCGCTGATAAGGGCACTGGACCTAGACATGCAGCTCGTGGAACTGTGCGACGAGGGCGACGAGAGCGCATGCGACATGATCCAGGCGGAGGACGCGTTCCAAACAAAGGTCTGTGGAGCAACTAGCAACATGGAAGGGGCGTGTCTCTACGTGACCGAGAAGGGAGTGGCCGTGCGAGCTCAAAGCGGAAGAGTCGCGGATGTCGCCACGAGGGCCGCTCTCCTGCTCGCATGACAGCCGCCCAAGAGCAATCATCCCCCAAAAAATGCCCAAGTTTAAGAAACAGAATGCCTTGCGGGTACGGCGGGTACTCGTGCGGTAGCCGCTTCTCAGGCTACCCTTGCACCAGCGGCAAGCCCGTCCTGGACGCCAACAACAACGTGATCCCCAAGCGCACCGTGCTGTGTGGTTCGGGAGTCTGCACCAGTACCGCGAGTTTCAGGGACTACGTCAGTGTGGGCAACGTTTCATCGGTGGTGGACGTGGCGGAGCTTGACGTCTTCGGGAACCAAAAACTCTTCGGGACCCTCACGGTGGACCCGGCGGTGAGCCCCACCTTGACGGCTGGCATCGAGCTCTTGCAGAACAGCACCTTTTCCTCCGACGCAGACTTGGACCTCGGGGCGACCGCGGCCGGGCCGGGCGCGTCCCTCGTCTTCGCCAAGTCATCGCCAGCGGCGCCGGTGAATCCCACCCGCGGAGGCAGACTGGATGTGGTGTTCTACGACCCGGCGGGTGCCACCTCCATGACGGGCTTCCTCTACACCTCGGAGCTCCCTCCTTACTACCTCAGCGGGGGCACGGGCATCTGCAACGAGGAGAAATGGGGACCCTCCCTGGCGCAGCTCCCCCTCGACGCGGCCTCCCCAATCGTCTCCTCCACCTGGGGGTGCCTGACCACCACCGTGCTGAGCAGTCAGGGGGCGACCGTCATGCAACAGTTCCAGTCGAGCAACGGTCTCTTCTGGAGAACCTCCAACTCGCCGCCCACCGCTTGGAATCCATGGAAAACCGTCACCCTCGTCTAGCTCGGCGATGTGGCCCGAAGGGCTCTGTGACAACGTTCAAACGCACTTGTTATCCGGACATGCATGCTATCCCCTGGCCAGAAAGTGCAATGATGCATAACCCCCTCCCCTTCCAAAACCCTGGCGGACTCAGGCCACCCTGCGCTTGGCTCCCCGCATGGACACTGTGCCTGCGACCGGAGCTGCCGACGAGATAGGCCGGGGGGGCACCTTCAGGTCGGCGTCGTCCATGGCGAGCTGCTCCGATCTGGCGGCTCGAAGCCTGCGCCATTGGAAGATGCTCTCCAGCGCGGCGTCCTTCTGCTGCAGCCAGCGATCGAGCTTCTCTGCGGTGACGCCGCCCTCCAGGAGCGTGCCCTTGAGCTCGCTCTCGTCAGGATCCATGATGGTCCAGGCATCCAGCGCAAACGCCGCCACATTTTCCGGACGAGCCAGGTCCGTGTCATCCCAGCCTCCCTCCGCGCGACTGCACAAGACCTCCTCGAGATCTCGGCTGGGCTCCATTCCAAGCCCACGGCGCTCAGCCGCACAAATCCGCGTGCGGCAGCGGTCTTTCCATTTCCGCAAGGAGCCCCAGATCAACCTTTCATGAATTCTCCGCTCCCATCTGGACAGCTCGAGCTTGAGCCTCCGGATCAACTCATCACGAGGGAGGTACGCAAGACCTGGCTCCACCTCTCCAGCCTTGGAGAGTTCCTTTTGGCCCTTCGCAATCGTCAGGCATCTACCTACGAGCGGAGAAACCTCTTGCAGCCTCAGCAGCGACGTCATGACATCGACCAGAGGCATCCAGACCTTCATCACCTCGACGTCATTGATCTTTTGGCAAGTTTGAGCTTCCTTCTCGAGGGCCTCCACCTTCACAGCCAACTTCTTCTCCTCCTCCGTCAGCACCACGGGAGCTGGGGCGATGATCTCCTCTGAGGAGCTAGAAGAAGTCGAAGAGCTAGAGGAACTCGAGGACTTGGAAGAAGAACTGTCGGACTCGGCCTCCGACTCCCCTCCTTCCCCGCCGCCCTCCATATCCACGTCGTCCTCGAAGTCCGACATGGCGCCCTGCGAAAAGTATGATACGGAGCCAAACGAGGCTGGCGGATATGCTGTTCAAAAGAGCCGGCTTCAAACAAACATGTCATGCGCACTCTTCGGACCTCTCTACAAGGCTCCACCGAGAAACCCTTGCTTAGACGAAGGATACGCAGACTGCAGCTCACAAGCATCCAGCGACGCGGCAATCTCCTCTACGGCTCACCGCTGCATGGAACAGACCTGCTACACGGTGGGCTCATGCCTCATGCAACCATGCCAGAGCCTGAGACCGTCGCCCCCGTTGCCTCAACTCCAGAGCCTAGCCAAGAGATGCCAAGACGTTCAGCCTGAAGACAGCACGCTGCTCTGCGCTTTTTTGAACCTCGATGATTACAGCCTCTACTACGAATCCTACGAAGCTGCGAGCGGCGTGAGAGACTGTTGGGAAGGGATGGCCAGGACTCTCGCAAACAAAGCAGACATCTATAACAGCACGAGGGTATGGGAACAAATAGGTCATGCTCAAAACTCTACAAGCAAGAGTGCGCTGCAAGCTTACGATGCAGCCTATGTCGACCTCATTCAAGACTCCGTGGCCGGCGCTCTGTGATGCCCTCGGCCGATTCGGCGGCTCCTCGGGCCCCCCCGCTCCTCGGCCGCTGCTTGGGCTTGGGCTTGGACTTGGGCACAGCCTTGTCCAAGAGCTGGTCTATCATGTTGACACCGATGTGGAAGCGGCCATAATTCCTCCAGCTCCATCCCTCCGGCGTATTCCACCAGCTCCATCCCTCCCGCATTCTCTTCAGGGCCGCCTCGTCGTGCCCCAGCCCGTTCAGCAGGTCCTTCTCGGAGGTCTCCGTCTGCTTCTGAGAGTCCTTCTTCTTGGTGGGCTCCCTCTGTCGCTTCTTTGTGGGCTCCTTCTTCGCCAGGGCCTCGCCGAAGTGGATGACCCAACTCTTCGAGACCGGGCTCAAGGAGCGGAGGCTGCTGTGCTCATCCTTGATTTGAGCCTCGAGGATCCGGTGGTACGCGGCTCCGGAGTCTGAATATGGAATCGGCGGCAAGTCCACGAGGACGGGCTCCTTCTGTTCCGCTCTCTCCTCCTTCACGGAAGCGACGGACTCTGGCAACGGCAACCTCCCTTCCCAGTACTCCTCCGGAATCGCCAGCGGCAGCTCTGATTTGAGGTGGACCTCCAAGGTAGGCAGGAACCCTGCCAGACTCTCGAATTCTCCGTTGGAGGCAGCGGCTTCCGGAGCTGCCTCTTTCTGCTTCGCCTGCCTTACACGGGGCTGCTTGTCTTGGGGTCCGGTCGGCTGCTGTTTCTTGGACCTTTTGGTGGCGCCAACGGCCGCGGGGTCCGCCTCGAGGCCCCCAGCCTTTGAGCGGACGCTCGATGCGGCCTCCTTGTCCTCTTTCTTGGCGCGTGCACACTTCGCCGGAGCCTTCTCCACGGGCGCATCTGGGAGATCATCCCGAGGGACCTCGAGAGCCTCCCGCTTGACCGATGAGAGCAGAGGAGCCGGAGGCTTTCTCAAAGGCGCTCGGCCCGCGCAGGCCTTCTCTTGCTTGGGCCTGGCGGAGGCCTTTGGCGCCATGGCTGAGGGAGCAAACTTGCGAGGCCCAAAACTACGCCAGGAGATCGAAGCTGGCTCAATGAGGTGGTGAACTTGGTTGCTTCACAATCTATGAATGATACACTCTCACGTGAATGAAGCCCAGGCGTACCTGCTGTGGCCGACTCGAATGAGAGAAGTAAACTGGAACATAGGTAAAACAACATGCAAGACAACGGCAACAGGAACGCGCTCTTGCAGGGTTTTTTCACCGTGAACGTCTTCACGCAAGACCTCGTCTTCACTTCGTCAGAGCTGAGGAAACGTCTCGCTGTACAGCAGGGGTGCGGGCCGGTGCAGAAGAGATGGCACAACATCGGAGGCCCCTCAGCTCCGCCGTGCTCTCTTTGCCCTCGGGCCCCCGTCAACGCCGCCGACCCCCTCCCCCCCCCTCAGAGCCTCATCCGCGGCCCCTGGTAGAATCTTCTCGTAGAGCCGCTCGAGCTTCCTCAGGAAAACGCCGTGACCTCCAGAAGAGCAGTGGCACGCACGAAACTCAAAACATGACTCGCCAGACACGCACGGGGAGACACCTCCGGCCTGAAAAGTTGTGCTTCACGTGGTCCTTCACCGTGCAGCCCGTGATGGAGAAGCAGACGTCCAGCGTGGCCCTCCGCTTCTCGACCGACGTCGAAGCCAGATCGAAGAGGCGCTTGATCTCCTTCAGGACTTTCACCAGGCGTCCCCTGTAGCTGGGAGACCAGAAGTACTCCTGTGCCAGCATGAAGACGTGCTTTATCTTCAGCGGCACCCGCCTCTGCTCCGTGCATTGCTCCCAGCGATGCTCGTTCTGGAACAAGATTTCCACGAGCTCGCAGAGATTCTCAATCTCCTCGATGCGCGGCTCCAGCATCTGTCGGACGAAGACCTCGGGAGTCGACGGGCGGAGATTCTTGGCGGCCAGAGAGGCTCTGTAGTTCGGAAGCACGGAGTTCACGAGGCCGCAAGCCACGCGGGGCCCGCCGGAGGCCAGGGCTTTCTGCTGGAGCTCGACGAACTTGCCCTGGACCATGTGGGCCTCCTTGAGGTGGGTTGCAAAGTCCGGGTTCCAATCCAGCACCCCCGTCACTTCCTGCCACAACGCGGGCCGCAGCTTGGTAGGCTCTTCCAGGCTCCCTGCATGAAGGTCGCAGCGGCTGACATTCGACAGATCCATCAAGCACCACGGAGCCAGCTCGGTCCGAAGCCTCAGCGACTCCTCGTCCAGGGTGTCGCTGAGGACGTCGCCCCAACATTGCCCTCGCTTGTTTGCTCCGGAGATTTTGTCGACGTGATCGAAGATTCGGTACACCAGCATCCAAGTCACGTCGGCGTCGGCCTCAAAGGGAGGGGCGCTGCGCCCGCCCTCGACCCACGAGGACCGAGTGCGGGCATCCGTGCTCCGCATCAGATGCTGGGCCAGCGCTCGGAATCTCCACATCTTTTTGGCCAGCCTGTCCTGCATCTTCTGGACCTTGGGGCTCCTGTGTTCCAGCTGGCGCCTCAGCGGCTCGGGGAGCATTCCCAGAAGGTCGTTTGGAAGTTCTCCGACGAACAAGCCCTCGGACCGCTCACTCTCCTTCTTGTCAGCGGGGAGTTCCCCATCTCCGCGGATCTGCTCGAAGTGCCCCGTCTCCGTGAAGGACTTGCCGCTGATCCACTGGACCTGCTTCCGGTCCCCGTCCAATGCCTTCACGAAGGCGCGCATGGACTCCGCTCGGAGGAAGCTGAACCGCTCGACCAGGTTGCCAAAATCCGCATCCGTCAACGAGGCCAAATGATCCAGGCTCCACACCGCGCACCCATGCAGTCCCATGGCTCGGAGAGAAACGTCGAGGAGCCCAGCCGTCGCATCGTCCCTCGTGATGATGAGCTTGACCTTCTTCATCGCCGCCTCCCGCTCCCGCAAATAGGATCTCACCCTGACCTCCCGCAGCATCTGGACCTCGAGGCATCCGGCGGAAATCTTGGCGTCTCCAAAGAGGAAACCGGACACTTTCAGGCTGTTGAAAATAAAGTTTTCGGACATGGTCTTCTCCTCGAAAACGTTCAGACTCGAAGTCACGTCGTGCAAAAGCAGCGCCTTGTCGTGCTCCTCCCCGCAGCCTGCCCGCTCCGCGTCCGAGACGCGTACCAGAGTTGCGTGGTCGTGGCAGTAGGACTTCGGAGCCGCATCGCTCTCCCCCTTCAGCTTCTTGACGGCCGGAGCGCCGCACACACCCGAATCCTTTGAGCGGAACTGACAAGCTTCCAGAAGGCCATCGACGAGCTGTACCTCCTCCCAAGGCTGGCAGGAGTCGCAGGCAACGAGGCGACCCGTGCCTGGCACTTCTTGCGTGGCGAACCTCCCGCAGCGTCCCAGGCATTTGCTCTGGCAGAGCCTCCTTTTGTTGGGGAGGGTCAGCAGGCGGTTCTGAGGGGGGGCTTCGGGACTCAAGATCACCAGGCGGACCATGGGGGACTGCTTCTTCATGATCTTCCAGGAAAGGTCATCCTCGTTGTCCCGGACCTTCATCTGGTCCTCGCGCAGGAAGGACAACACGGTCCCGTCCGTCACAGCGCCGTCACCCCCAGGAGCCACTTCAGCAAAGCTCTCCGGAACGTAGCTCTTCAGGAACTTTTCGACGTGCTCCCTGACCAAGTCTTTTGCCTGTGCGTCCCTTCGGTGAAAGACGGAGAAGTCGTAGGCATTCTCGCTCTCGTCAAAGATCATGTCCAGAGTGAGAGCCCGCGGCTCCTCGCACTGCTGGTACGCCTCTCCAGAGACCGACTCCACCACGACCCCGAAACCCCAGACGTAGAGAGCCACTCCATTGCAGGCCAGCACGCGCAGCAGCTTCTTCTCCTTGCGAAGGCTCACTGGGAGACAGCAGACCAACTCCTCATGGAGCAGGCCGGACGGCACGTCGCTGAAGAGCACCGCCTTCACTCCATGCTTGATGAGTTGGAATTTGTCCTCGTCATTGATGTAGTTCCGCACAATCGTGAGGTCGACCTCGGACCAGTCGGCGCCTCCAAACTTGTAGCACGGAGAGTACCGCTGCCCCTTGCGTAGCTTGAACATGAAAAAGGACATCATTTCAGGTCTGCCGTCTTCCCAGAAGACGGACAAGCCCCTCTCGCTGAAGAGATCCTGCAGCCGCCCGTCGCTCTTATGCTCTGCAGGCAGAACCAGGACGCCGGGCCCCCACCAGCCGCGCTCATGGGAGCTGAACACGATGGCTTTGACATCATCGCCAGGGTGAAATCCGATGACTGCCTCCAGGCGATTGGTCCATTCTTCCGTCTGCGGGACTGCTCCTTTCATGACAGAGAGAGCGTCGTGGAAGAAAGCCCTCTGAGCCGCGAAGACGTCTTGCAACAGCATCTTGGCGGGCTTGGAAGCGTTCCGCGAGTCCCCGAAGATGAAGCTGAGGGGATTTCCCTCGTTCTTGGAGAGCGGAATGTGCTTTCCGCTGAAGATCGCCCTCATCTCTGATTCGTCCTGGATCTTTTGCAAGGCCCCTGCACACCAACAAGAGGCGCCAGCCGTGTTGATCTGGCCAAGCATGTGCTTCAGGGCAGTATTTCTGATCTGGTAGAAGACCGGAAGGATCTTGAAATAAGGCGCGTGGGCTCTCGAGAAGATGCGGCTCTCCAAGGAAAATCGAAGCATGCAGTCCACCGCAGGCTGACGCGGCCTGGTGTAAGGGCTGTGTAGGACCACCACCCCTTTGCCCCCGAGTTCTTCAGACAGCTGCTCAATCCTGAAAGATCCCAGGAAGGGCAAGGAGAATGCCATCGTTTGCCCTTGGATGAAGAGCTGTCGCAGCAGCTCCTGCGCTTTGAAATCCTGCCAGCACTCTCTCTCGGCAGCGCTCAGGTAGTAGCAGGGATGCCAGGCGTCATCGCCAAAGTGGGTCTTCGAGTCTGTGGACAGGCTCTTCTGGCATCTGGCATACATGATGCACCGCAGTTTCTGTCCGAGAAGGTTTGCCTTGCCTCTCATCTCATCGGCATCGGTTTTTGGCTTACCCGAGCGGTCATAGGCCAAGGCGCGGATCAGGGCAGGCAGATCGAACCTGCTGTAGATTTTCTCCAGCACTTCGTCGTCCGTGTTGTCCCCGAGCTCCTTCCTTCTCTCCAGCAAGAGGCTGTACACCTCTGTCCAAAGCTTACCAAGCACCAGGATCGGGAGCCGGCTGGCAAAGTGGAAGCGAGGAGGGGCGACTGTGAAGAGCGCCTCCTCGAACTTTTCAAGCTGCGGCAAATAAATCTCCAAATACTCGCTCTCCTCCGGAAATCTCTTCCTGAGAGCCGTCCGCATGAAAGACCGCAAGGCGTAGAGAGCCTCGCGAATCTGCTCCTGGCCGTCTTTTCTGAGCATAGGGAAGGCATCCACGTGCTCCAAGATCTCATCCAGAACGGCCTTCTTCCTCTCTTCATCGAGCCCCTCATAGGCAAGAGCCCTGGCCACACACCTATCCGCAAACTCCCTGAAATCTTTCAGGTCACGCGAAATTGGAGTCGGCTGTCCGAGGACCTCGCAGTCCCTCCGGCGATCGCCGCACGTCCAGAGCCGAAGTTCACAGGCCCTCACGGCCCTCCTGAAGCGCTTAATCTCATAATTCCTTCTCTTCAGCATGAAGATGATGCAGCCCTTCTCGTCGAGGCTATTGATGTCGTCAGCGTCGTCCCTGGCGCATGTCCATTCCCTGTCCAGCACCTCCAGCATGACGTCGACAGCGACATCAGCCTCCGCAGACCACCGAAGAACCCGCTCTCCAGGCCTCTGGGCGTGCATCTCCTCAAGTTTCTCCTTCATCCCCTTGCGCAGGGCCTGTGGGTCTCCGCCAAACTTGGAGTGCACAGAAGCCACGTGCTGGAGGAAGGCATCCTTGCGCACCTCGAAGGTCAGCTTTTCGACCTTCTTGGCCTTCTCGGACATCGGCAACTCAAAGAAGTGGTCTAGAAAGGATCCGCACTTCTTGCAGCGGTCCTCGCCCTCTTCATCCGTCATCGGCGCCTTGGTGATGCAGTCCAAGAGGAGTTCCTTGCGCTGTTTCTCCGTCATCTCGTAGAATGCCCCCGTCACAACCAAATCTCCGGCCGGCTTGCGCTGCCTCTCAGGTCGTTGTTTGTTTTGGGGATGCTTCAGGTGAAAGCGGAAGCGGGCGAGATCCTCTCCCAAGTCTTCGCAGCCCACCTTGAGCTGTGCCCGGAAGGACTTCAATGCCTTGTCAAAGCTCTTGGGGACACCGTCGGGCGAAACCATCCCATCAGGCTCTTCGCAAGAAATGGCGAGGCCCTCGGCCATATCCTCATCCTTGTGAGACGGAAGAGGCGAAGGAGGCGGAGGAGGCTCCACAGAAGCCATGATCAGGGAACGCATGGAAACCGGGAAGGCTTGCTGGGTGATGGTGGAGATGCAGTGTTTCAAATCATCCACGAAGGCCTTCTCGGCCTTCTCGGAGATGCTCTGCTTGGAATCCAACATGACCGCCATCAGAGAAGTGTGCAGGTCATAGGAGAAGGCGTTCAGCTCGAGGAGCCTCTTGGTATTATGCTTGCCTGCATCCGACCCATCTGCCAGCGCGTTTCCAATGGAAGCTTGCTCAGATCCCCAATCCAGTAGCAGAGCCCAGACGCGTCGAGCCGCACCCTCCTTGGCCACTCGGAGCTGCTTCGTCTTGGGCAGCGAGATCTCCTTCTTCTTCTTTCGCGTCTTATTCTTCTCGGACGTCCCGTCAATCTGACTCTCCCGGACCTTGCTTTCCAACTGGAAGTAAGCTTGGACGATGGGCTCCTCCTCTCGAAGACGCTTGACCTCCGCCGGCATCGCGGCCAGGAAGTTCAAGAAGCCTTGGGAGGCCGCGAACTCCTTGCAGCAGACCAGCTTCTCGGCCTGCGCCAAAAGGTCCGCATCGAAGGAGCCTCTCAAAGCCTGCTTGGCAGCATCTGCCAGCTCGTCGAAGCACTCCTTGTTGGCACTTTGCCCTCGAAGCTGTTGCCTGAAGGACTTCAATGCCTTGTCGAAGCTCTTGGGGACACCGTCGGGCGAATCCATCCCATCCGGCATCTCCTCGTCTTTTCTCTGGGAAGCATCGTCAGGCTCTTCGCAAGAGATGGCGAGGCCCTCGGCCATCTCCTCGTCTTCTCTCTGGGAAGCATCGTCAGGCTCTTCGCAAGAGATGGCGAGGCCCTCGGCCATCTCCTCATCCTTGTGAGACGGAGGAGGCGGAGCAGGCGAAGGAGGCGGAGGAGGCGGAGGAGGCTCCACAGAAGCCATGATCAGGGAACGCATGGAAACCGGGACGATGCAGAAGGCTTGCTGGGTGATGGTGGAGATGCAGTGTTTCAAATCATCCACGAAGGCCTTCTTGGAGATGCTCTGCTTGGAATCCAACATGACCGCCATCAGAGAAGCGTGCAGGTCATAGGAGAAGGCGTTCAGCTCGAGGAGCCTCTTCGTATTATGCCTGCCTGCATCCGACCCATCTGCCAGCGCGTTTCCAATGGAAGCTTGCTGAGATCCCCAATCCAGTAGCAGAGCCCAGACGCGTCGAGCCGCACCCTCCTTGGCCACTCGGAGCTCCTTCTTCTTGGTCGGCGAGATCTCCGGCGGCGACTTCTTCTTCTTTCGCGTCTTATTCTTCTCGGACGTCTGGTCAATCTGCCTCGCCCGATACTTGCTTTCCAACTGGAAGTAAGCTTGGACGATGGGCTCCTCCTCCTCTCGAAGACGCTTGACCTGCGCCGGCATCGCGGCCAGGAAGTTCAAGAAGCCTCGGGAGGCCGCGAACTTCTCGCAGCAGACCAGCTTCTCGGCCTGCGCCAAAAGGTCCGCATCGAAGGAGCCTCTCAAAGCCTGCGTGGCCGCATCGGCCAGCTCCTCGAAGCACTCCTTGGCAGTCTCGTAGTCTGCCATGGCTGCAGAGCAAGGAAACAGACGCGTGGGAGCTGCTGGGCGACGTGAGAAAACGGCGCCGGGGAAAAATCATGGGAATGACCAGCGGTCACAGTTGTATCACTCATTGCTCATAACATATTTTCACATGAGACAACACAAAACATAATAATATAAGCAGCAGCTGTCACAGAATGTATCTTGATCCTATCACTACAAGTGTCCATGGGAATCTCTTAGAGGAACACAGAAAAAGAAGAAGATCAACAACAACATTCACAGAATGCAACCCATACTGAGATCAGTGTCATTGTATCTATCTATGCCTGGGTGATGCCTGGGTGCCTGGAGGCTATGAGTGCAAGGATGCATTCTGCGCATGTTGTTGTTGATCTTCTTCTTTTTACGTGCTTGTATCTATGCCTGGGTGCCTGGAGGTCATGAGTGCAAGGATGCATTCTGTGCATGGTGTTGTTGATCTTCTTCTTTTTACGTGCTTGTATCTATGCCTGGGTGCCTGGAGGTCATGAGTGCAAGGATGCATTCTGTGCATGTTGTTGTTGATCTTCTTCTTTTTACGTGCTTGTATCTATGCCTGGGTGCCTGGAGGTCATGAGTGCAAGGGTTGATCTTCTTCTTTTTGTGTGCTTGTATCTGTGCTTGGGCGCCTCGAGGCCATGAGTGGAAGCCCTGAAGATGGCACGCCCGGTCATTGCAAGTCAGCCTCCGTCATTTTTTCTTGGTCGTGCATTGAGGCAGACCCCAGCGGCAACCGCGTCAAGCCCTCGACGACCCTGTGACTGAGAGAAACATAACCACAAAGCCGGCAGCGAGCCAGCTCGTGTCTACTTGGCGCAACGCCTCCAAGCCCACCTCAAGGGGGGATGCCTCGATGCGTGCAGTTTGCCTTCACAAGGCCCTCGAGCTTCCAAGCAGCCTGTGAGAACCTCGTGTCTAGTATTACAAACCTACCGAGCTCCCTCCAGCCAACCTCCGTCAATCCCCAAACGAGAAGGAAGGCTGCGCTGCGACTGGTTTGTAGGTGAGACGACCTCTCAGTTTCTAACGTAGCGGCCCCGGTCGGAGCGGCCGTGCCATCCTGCGAAGGCCTTCTCCTCAGGAATGAGAAAAATGGCCTTGCCGCGCGCCTTGGCCTGCTGGATCTCCCTCTGCACGCCAGGGTAGAGGTCCGGCCGCTTGGCCCTGGCTAGCACGAAGCGATGGCTCCTCACCCAGCCAGGCGTCTCCGCGAGGCGGTCCTCCTTCTCCGAGAACCACCTCTCGTTGATCTTCCAGGACTCCAGCTGCAGCCGTTCGTCGAGCAAGGCGTCCCACTCGAACGCGGTTATCTGGCAGCCATCCAGGAGCGTCCCCACGTAGTCGCGGTGCGGGGCGCACACCGCCTTGACCATGCCGGGCTCCACCTCGTTCCCCTCCAGCACCTTCACAGCCTCCTTCCCTCGAAAGCCCATGAAGACGTTCTCCGAGGCCGTGGTAGGAGCATCCATCCTGGTGTTCACCCAGTTCTGAAGCAGGTACCAGGGGGGCATCGACTTCAGCACCTTCCTCATCCCTTCTGCCGTCGGGTCCTGGCACGAACCGATGTGGAGCTCCGAGGCCAGCACGCTCTTCTTCTCTTCCTCGAACGTCATCTTCTCGCGCTTCACCTTGCTGCCATAGGGGAAGTAGATGCGGTTGACGTACGACTGGGTGTCGTAGTCGGGCAGGGCCGAGAAGCGAGGCACCGAGAGAGGCAGCCCCAGCGCCTCCAAGTTCTTCTCCGTGAGGCCGCTCTCCGCGACCACTTCCTGGAGGCACCAACTGTAGTAATCTGCAACGATCACCTGACCGCACTTCGCATGGTCGATCATCACGTTCACCTGCAGCTTGTCGGCGCAGGGGAGGTTGAGGCTGGCGAGGAGATTGAGCGCCGACAAGCATTCATTCGTCTGCTCCAAAGAGGCCCTTTCCGAGGGCAAGGCCAACACCATCCTGGGCACCTGACACGCGAGCGACGGGGTCTCTGGAGCGAGCCCGGATGCGTACGGAGTCATGGGCGTCTCTGGCCTCGGCGCCTCGCTCCTCTTCGCCTCTCTGTGGAGGCGCTTCGCCTCTGAGCGGAGGCGCCACGGAGGTGTGGAGTCCGGAGGCGTGGAGTCCGGAGGCGTGGAGTCCGGAGGCGCAGGAGCCACCGCCGTGGGCGATGCCAGCAGCGCCTCTTCGTAGAGCTCAAGCCCCGAAGGAGGCTCTGCGGAGGCTGTCTCGGCAGATGGGCCCAGGATCTCTATGGAGTAAGGGAACCGCGGTCCCGCCGACGCCCTCTCCCTCAACGGCGCTGCCACTTCCATGAGCAATCGCATTTCCTCCAAGGTCCCGGTCATCTCAGGGACGTCCGGCTCTTCCGTCTTGATGCGTTTGAGAGGAGCCTCCTCCTGCGACACGGGCTCCGGCCTCAGCCGCCTGCCTCCGTCGCCATGCTGCTGCGGAAGGCTCGGCGCACACATGGTCTCTTCGGCGACTGGCGTGACAGGAGCATCAGGGGACGCCTCGCGAGGAGCGTCCGCGAGCGTGGACTGTTGTTCTGCAGCCAGCATGGCCTCCGTGGGCGGTGGAACCTGAGAGGAAATACCAGCATCCATTGGGAGTCGCTCTGCTTCTGGAACCAAGATCGATCCCTCAGGCGCTGGAGAGGTCTCCGCGCCGTCCTCCTTGGCCTGCATGAGCATCTCTCCAGGCACGCTCGCAGCCGCCTCTTCTTCTGAGAACGGCGCACCAGGCCCTCCGTCCTCCGCAAGCGCCTCGGCTCCGTCTGCACCTGCCGCCTTCTGCACCTCTGCCTCGAGAGCCTGCAGCGGAATGGCTTCTTCCCCGGGCTTCTTGTCCGTCTCCTGGTCACCCGCCTCCACGCGGGCCTTCTTGGGGGCGCGCACCTCCTTCGGATCGCCGTCCTCCCGAGCGCCGTCCTCCCGAGCGCCGTCCTCCTGAGCGCCCGCATCCTCTCTCTTCATCTTGTCCTTCTTGTCCTTCTTGTCCTTCTTGTCCTTCGTGTCCTTCTTGTCCTTCTTGTCCTTCTTGTCCTTCTTCTCCTTCTGGTCCTTCTGGTCCTTCTGGTCCTTCTGGTCCGTCTGGTCCTTCTGGTCCTTCTGGTCCTTCTCGTCCTTCTTTTCCACCGCTGCAGACTCCGCTCCAACATCCACCCCCTCCTCCCCCGTGGCAGCGGCGACCTCCTCGGAGCCATCATCTCCTCCAAAATCGACCTCCATCTCCCCCTTCCCGATGACGGCAACTCCTTCGGAGTCAGCGTCTCCTCCAAAATCAGCTTCGTCCCAGGTCGCCATGAGAAACGTCGCACGCGGAGGGATGCTACGTGTCCGCGAGAGGCTACGCAATGCCTGCGGAACGTCGGTTCAAAAAATGCCAGGTGCGACGACTGTTTGAGCATATGCATGGGACAGTTAATCACAGAACATATCCAGACGCATGCAATCAAGGATTCGGCAAGCTGGGATCATGAAGCTCGTTTTCTTTGAGGACTGGCCACCTGCACCGAATCCACTCGTGAAACTCTACAACCGGCCTCTCTCACGACTCCCCTCTCCGTCACTCAAAGGGCCACTTGGGGGTGGGAAAGACGGAGATCGTCACGTACTCCGTGTGGAGGAAGTCCACTCTGCGCTCTGACAAGTCGAAGCTCCTGGGCATCCGGCGATTTGGCTCCGCATCCCGAACCCGGAAGATGAGGTCTTGGGCCGCCTTTCGAAACTGCGGGCTGACGCCGTCGAGGAGCTTGAAGTAGTTGCCCATGACGTCCAGGTCTACTTCGCCGTGAGGAAGCTGCATGCACTCCACGGACCACTGGCAGGCGCTGAGCACCGCCGTCGACCACCAACAGGCATTTGAGTCGAAGGTTTCAGCGATGAGCTTCGAAACCCCCTCCCTGAATTGCGTAAGAAGAGGAACCGCCAGGGATGCGCCACTGGCAACATCTCTCTCCGGACCTCGCAACAGGTCTGACCTCCGGAGGAGTGCCATGTGGTGGCCGTGGATGTCATGGCCATGGCTGTTCACCCAGGACCTCGGGAGCTCGCTCAGGCAGATCTCGAACAGCTCCACGCGAGGTCCGTGCTTCAGCATGGACAGCCACCACGCCCAAGCGGCCAGCCTCTCCACCGCAGTGGCATCCAGGCGCACCGGGAAAACGGTGGCGAAATCGGCGGAACGGTATCTCACAGGGGCGGGACTGAACGTGCCGAAGACGGTCTGGATGTCCACACGGCTGAACGCGGCCAACGTCTGCACGGACAAGCCGTAGGTCTCTAGAGGATGGATGCCGCACTCACGCAGGCTCTCTTCCATCAGGCGGCCAAAGCTGCCATCGTCCGCCAGATGCGGGAGGCAGTCCCAGACCACGCCCATCATGCGCTCCTCGAAGCTCGCAAGATCTCCAACGCAGGCGATGCCGAGCGTCTCCAGCAGCATCCGCAGGCGCACCAAGGGCTGCAGGCGCTTGTCAGAGGCTGCCTGTCCGTAGATGTGTGGAACAGCATGGGGCAAGTGGCGGAAGGGTCCCCCGGCAGGAGGTGGAGGAGGGGGTGGAGGCGGCACCGCGCAGCGAGCCCGACTCTTTGCCCTCCAATCGTCCCTCCAATCGTCCCTCTGCCAAGACCTGCTGCCCCAGGACGAGTCCCCCTTCCAGTTCCATCCGCCGCCATGCCACTGGTGCTCCTCGTGAGCTCGCTTGATGGCTCTGCTGCCGGCCCCCTCCTCCTCCTTGACGCCCTCCTCCTTAGGCTTCTCCTCGCGTTCGTCTCCCTTGAGCTGCTGAGCAAGTTCCTGACAGGCCTCATCGTAAGGATCCAGGAACGCGGGCGTCGTCACCTTGGCCTTCCCGACGCCCCTGCCCTGACGTCTATCCTTCTCCGTCTCCTTGACGCAATCTTTCAAGTGCTCCCTCTTCACTCGCTTCGTCAGATGCCCCTCCATCCGAAGAAAGGTGTCTGTGACCACGGAGGTCACGTCCAGGTCGTCGTCATCGTCGTCCAGGATCTGGACGGCGTCGGAGGTCGTGCAGCGATGCTCGCCCCAGTAACGGCGCTGAGACATGTCTTGCTTGAGGTCCTCGGTCCGCCAGGTCTCTATCCAGCGGGCAGCTCCGCCTTCAAAGAGATCTACCTGCAGCTTGGCGCCACCTCCGGGCTGAGAAACCAGCAGAGGACGATGCGCCGCAGGGTCTACCTTTTCAATGGAGGAGAGGACGTGGTGATGTCCGGAGCCCACTTGGTGCCACTCCTGGAACATCCTCCCGCGGACTCTTTCGTCCGGTACAAGATCCCAGAGGATTGTCTCCCCGGGAGCTGGATTGTAGGTGTGCCTCACGCGAGGGCTCCAGATCTTGACGGGCTCCTTGTCGAAACGAGGAAAGGCAACGAAGGTCAACTGCACCGCATACGGCACGGACTCCTCCTTCCTATAGACCTTCCATTTGATCCTCTTCTGCACCACCATGGCGTCCAGAATCGGGCAGGCGCCCAGCTCGGGGAAGGCCTCACTTCGCCCGGTCAGAGCAGCTTCCACCTTCTCCGGCCACAAAAGGCGACCCGACCGGGACAGGGCAAAATCCGAGAGGATCCTGCGCTGACACTCGATCCACTTGAGCTCCACGTGTTTCAAGCCGAAGCCTTGCTGGCCTTCAGCCTCGTCCCAGCCCACCACGACTTCCAGCTTCTGACCAGGCCGGATGTGCGGCAGAATTGAGGCATATTCCGCCGCGCCCGCCTTCAGCGACTTGCTGTCAAACTCCTCATCGCAGGCTCCCACCGCGAAGCCCGTGCCTGAGAGGTCCGTGAGAAAGATCATCCAGTCCTTCACGCCGCCCTCCCTGCTGGCAGCGAGGCGCACGGCCACGAGAAGGCTGTTGGCATAGCAGCAACTGTAAGCAAAGGCCTCCTCAGACTTTACGAACCCGCCGTCCGGCTTGTACTTCACGTAACCCTCCCAAGTCTCTTGCGTGTCCACGTTCACAAAGGGCACCTCTGAAGCACAGAGCCCGAGGAGATGAGCCGCGGATCCCTGCACGAAGAAGGCATGCTTGCCGTCCCTGTGGTGCACGCGGTCGTAGATCCCTGGCATCTGCCCTGCTTCTTCCATGGCCGAGGACTGTGGCACGAAGCTACCCGGCCAACAAACTTGCTTAGACTGAAAATGAGCGCGGTCGTGACGCGTCAGGGAAAACTGAAGAGATTGGCTGATTCGCATCGGGCGCAAAAAGCTGACTGAACTTGCAAAATTCACATGCTCTCTGATGCTTTGAGGTGACGCGTCAGCAGTGCAAAGATGAAAAGAATGTCACGCCCCACACCAGCAAGAGATCTAAACATCAAGGTTTCACAGCCTATTTGGTGCAACTCTGAACACGACGCCACGCAACAAATGATCCACGACTTTGGTTCGTTTCACGAAAAGCGCTGTAATCACTGAAATCTGGTAGCAAGTCTCTCTGTCTCGGACTCGCACACCGGAAACGCTCAAAAATGCAGACCCGCAGGTCTCACAGGACCCACAGGGTCCACGGGGTCCATGGGACCCTCAGGACCAACCGGGGGCTCAGGACCAACAGGATCTACCGGGCTCACAGGAGCCACAGGAGCCACAGGAGCCACAGGAGACAAAGGGCTTACAGGAGCTACAGGTCCTACAGGATACGCCGGTGATGCAGGAGCCACTGGACCGACGGGATATGTAGGAGCCACTGGAACGACAGGATATATAGGAGCCACTGGAGAAAGCGGGCCTACAGGAGCCACTGGAGAAAGCGGGCCTACAGGAGCCGCTGGAGCAAGCGGGCCCGCAGGAGCCACAGGTGAGGCAGGAGCCACTGGACCAACGGGATATGTAGGAGCCACTGGAACGACAGGATATATAGGAGCCACTGGAGAAAGCGGGCCTACAGGAGCCGCTGGAGCAACCGGGCCCACAGGAGCCAAAGGTGAGGCAGGAGTCACTGGACCAACGGGATATGTAGGAGCCACTGGAACGACAGGATATGAGGCATGCTTGCCGTCCCTGTGGTGCACGCGGTCGTAGATCCCTGGCATCTGCCCTGCTTCTTCCATGGCCGAGGACTGTGGACCGAAGCTACCGGGCCAACAAACTTGCTTAGACTGAAAATGAGCGCGGTCGTGACGCGTCAGGGAAAACTGCAGAGATTGGCCGATTCGCATCGGGCGCAAAAAGCTGACTGAACTCGCGAAATTCACATGCTCTCTGATGCTTTGAGGTGACGCGTCAGCAGTGCAAAGATGAAAAGAATGTCACGCTCCACACCAGCAAGAGATCTACACATCAAGGTTTCATCACACGATGCCACACAACAAATGATCCACGACTTTGGTTCGTTTCACGAAAAGCGCTGTAATCACTGAAATCTGGTAGCAAGACTCTCTGTCTCGGACTCGCACACCGGAAATGTTCAAAGCTGCCATTGGAGGAACCTCTGCCACACCACTGAGAGTATCATGTAAATCTCGAGCGACTTCCGAGGCAGTCCCGCCCATGCGCTTCCACATGGCGTGGACCTCAGAGACGCACCCGTCACCAACTTTTTTTTTCATGAGCTGAGTTCCGCTATGTTTACACGCCTCTAATGCAATGAGAGCAGACAGACAACAAGAGCTCCATCAAATCACAAACGCGACGCATGAACCTCACACCGCATGAATGCCTCTAGGTTTGCACACCCCTTATGCAACGGCAGCAGGCAGGTAAGAAGCACTGTATCAAAACGCACGAATCGCACGTTGACTTCAATGACACGCCCAACACGTATTTTGTTTCGTGCACCTACTTCCTCTACTTCTGAACACACCTGATGCGAAGGCAGCAAAGCAGACAGACATCAAGAGCTAATCGCACGACTTCAACGACAAACCCAACACGTATTTTGGTTCGTGCACCTGCTTCCTCTACTTCTGAACACACCTGATGCGAAGGCAGCAAAGCAGACAGACATCAAGCGCTCCATCAAATCTTGAACGGGGGCCTTGAAAGACACGCCGACATTCTTTTTGCTCGCAGCCGAGTCTAGCTTCCCCCGCCCTTGCCGTTGCCCTCAGAAGAGGCTCATGGAGACGCTCAAGGAGAAGCGACCCTCGGCCTCCTGCAGAGTTTCCCGAGGAGTGGTCAGCAGAGGAGAGATGTAGACATGATGCGCAAAGTCGTGGTGGACGGGCGGAGAGCCGTCGAAGGAGATCATCACGACCTGCGAGTGCGAGCCCCCGATGCGCTTCAAGGCGGCGTGGTATTGGAAGACATCGTCGCCAGAAGCTTCGAGAAAGGCCGCCAGATCCAGGCTGTAGCGCAGACCGCGGAAGTCCGCCACCCCGAGGTGCATGGTCGGAGGGCCCCCGTGGAAGAGGCGCTGCGCCTCCCTCGCGGGAATGCTCCAGGTGAGTCTCTCCTGGCACCCCGGCTGCGCAACGGGCGGCGCAACGAAGACGGTGGACTCGACCGGCATGAAGACTTGGTAGCCGTGGAAGAAGGTGCCAACGTACTCTCCAGAGATCGTGAACCAGTTGTAGTACATGGGCATGCAGCCATACTCGGGCGTCTGGAGCTTCTCCGGCATGCAGGCGGGCACGAGGTCCGTGGCCGCCGGGGGGCTGTCGCTCGCCCCCTTGGCCTCCTCGGGGGCCAGGCCACGCTTCTCGGAGAGCGCCGAAGACTCCGCGGGGACGCCGGCCCAGGCGGCCGCGTCCACAATGGCCCCGTGCTTGCTGAAGCCCTTCAGGGCCTTGAAGTCCCGACGAGCAACCAGGGCAGCGCAATGGGAAGCCTTGAGCTTGCCCATGTCGGCAGCTTGGGCCAGCACCGCCAGGGCGATGCCGCGCCTCCACCGCCTGAGTATGGAAGGAGAGACTGACGGACGCTGAGAGTTGGAACAATGCTCAATTCTAGGACTTGGAAAACTCACGCGCGCACGCACGCGCAGACACACAGAAACGCGCGCACGTTCAACAACAAGCTCTTCCCGCGCCCCACCTGGCAGCACAGCTGTGCAAGGCGGCATCCATGCCCGGGAAGTCCTCGAAGTGCTCCAAGATCTTGGTCACCACGAAGTTGCTGTACCGATGTTCGATGTGTTCGGAGATGTCGCTGGCCAGCTCCGTGAGAAGCCGGAATGCAGCCCCCGAGAATTTACCCTGCTCGCAGATGCGGCAGAGGACCCGACAACCGATGCGGTGTCGGGAGAGTTCCACGGCACGCCCCGACAGCCGGGCGCAGATGAGGTCCAGCTGTCGAGCGTCGCAGAGAGTCACGATGTGCTGGAGGACAAAGTTCCAATGCGGATCCGTCGCCATAGCCACCATGTGATCGGAAAAGAGCAAGACCTCGTCGGACCAGGCGTTGCGCTGCGCCACCTTCCACAGGAGCCGCTGGCAGCAACAAGATCTCTCCTTCTGCTCACATTCGCTCAACCCCAGAGCAGAGTGATAGAGCTGCAGGATGTCTGCGATGCCGGCTTTATCCACGCAGGGGAACTCAAAGAGCTCCTCCACGGAAGAGCCACCCGTGCATGCGCCAGGCCTGTGGAGCGCTGCAAGGATCTCACGACCCTCGTCGCCGCCAGCCTTGGAGGCTCTGTCCTTCTTCCTTCCGCCTCTTTTCTTGGCGGATGGCTGCACCTGGTCCGGCTGCAGCCAAAGAGAGGCAGACATCGCCAATCTACCAATCTACAAGACGCCCAAACACCCCACATAAACAAAAACAGCAACTGAGTTTGGAAAAAGGGACCGGCAGCGAAGGTTTTGTGCGATGACGCTCTTGGGCGAGCCGCAGAAACAAGGAAGAAACTGTCAGGCACACTCGTAGGGTTCGGTCATGCGTGCAGTTCAGGTGCGATGGAGCTGCGGGGGCCGGAGCCGCACCAAGACATTTTTGTTACCAGCCTAACCTGTGCAATGCGATGGCGCAACTCAATGCCGCATTGGCTTTCCTCTTCACCTGCTTCAAGATAAGCACTCTCTTGAACGCACCCCGGAGGAACGGTGGGCGGGGGTCATGCCCTGTACATGACCATGCTCGGCACGAATTCGGGGGGTGCGTTTTTGGCGCGGGTCTCTTCGGCGACGCTGCGGCCGACGCGGACGCAAGGGTCCCCGAAGGCGGCCCTGGCCTTTGCGGCTAGTATGGCGTTCACCATCCGACTGGTGTTCAGCGCGGACAGAGCGTTGGCGGGCGTCCCTGCGGCGATGCCGACCCTCTGATGTTTGGTGCTCGCGCAAGTGTTGCAGCTGGACAGGAGCTCTGGGGGGCGCGCGGGAGGGGCTGCAGCGGCCATTGCGGCCACGTCTTCGAGCACGCGCGTCAGGTCGGCGGGACACCGATACTCGTAGAGCCGGTCATAATCCGAAGGCCAAAGCGACATAGCTTTTTATTTCACACAACATACAAACCACCGCATCTTTTTTTGACGCCCTCTCTCATGTCAGCTGTGCAAGATCCAGACGCCGCAAGGAAAAATGAAGCAATAGCATATATATATACACGGACGGGCCCCGCAGCAATCTCTCTTGTGGCCGCCGGTCACCCTTGGGTTTGCTCTCTCTCTCTCTGAAAAAGCTGACGGACATGATGAACAGCCATGCAATGTTCTGAGACCGGTACCGTTGACTTCATGAAAGTAGCGGCGGCCGTGCTCATGCCACCTGGTATGAGCAGAGTTCAGCCAAAGAGCGAGCGCCGGGCCTTTCTCGTCGGAACGTGCAGGGCGCACCACCAAAAGGTCTGGGGCTCGGAGTCCGGGACCACATACTTGCACCAGCCTGCAGCCAATGCGCCAAGGTGCAAAAAAGGCAAATGGTCTTGGGCGCGGACCAAAAGCCAGGCTGTCCGATTCAAAGAAGTGCTCCTCCGTGCCCTGCATGCACGGCGTTTTCGTTTGAGCATCGTGCGAGCAGGGAAGCGCCCCTGAGGTGCAGGCGTCACGTCCGAACCAGCGCATGCCATTTTCGTCCAAGAAGCACGACCATGCTTCCTGCAGGCATAGAGATGGCGGGGTGCCGGGATGTTGTTTTTGCGAGAGCGCAAGTCACACAGCAGCCTTCCGCGCGGCCTTCCTCATGCGTCCCTGGTCTGCCAGGAAGGAAGAGCTGCGCGCGTCCACTGCGCCGCCGTGCTGCGTCGGAAAGGACCTCAGCATGAAGCCCTCTCCCAACTTGTGGAGGACCTCCACCGGGATCCACTCGCCCAAAGTCCTCTGCGTAGATTGGATGGGAGGAGAGGAGAGGGGACAAGATGAGGGGTCGCGCCGGCTCATGTACTCCGCGTGCTCCCCGACCTAGCAAGCAAAGGTGCAAGCGCCAACCACGAGCACAACACACATGCACCGGCCTGGAAGACATCAGGCTCCGCTGTGGATGCCGCAGCCGTAGATGCTGCAGCGGTGGATGCCGTGGCCGTAGATGCTGCAGCGGTGGATGCCGTGGCCGTGGGTGCCGTGGCCGTGGGTGCCGCAGCCGTCGGAGGGCACAGCCGCTCCATGGCCTCGGTGCGCAAACAAAAAATAACACAGGCTGATCGAAGGGTCCGCGTGCAAACAAATCCCACAGCACCTCATCATCCGTGGTGTCGATGGTGAGGTGAGGACGGTCAGACCGGTTCCCCCAGTCCACCCACTCTTGGAGGCTGCGGCTGGAAGGCGACCAGGTCGCACCCCCATCGACCGAAACCTCAAAGTGGCCGCGGTGGAGGTCCACGGTCATGTTCCCATTCCGATGGAAACCCCCGTCCGGACTGTTGGCCTGCAGTTGCGACGGTAGCCGCAACAGATTGCCCACGCGGAAGTCGCCATCCTGCGAGGCCAAGGCCGCGCAGAGGCGCTGCAGTTCCGGCGCCCCCGCGCTGCAGCCGCGACGAGCCAGGCTGAATGACAGGTGGCCTGCCCGGTACACATACTGGACAGCCAGGCCCGCCGGACACCATCTGAGCGAAAGCCGCAGCCGCACTCGCGCTGCACCCAGCTCCTCGCCGCTCCGCAAGACCTGACCGAGACTGGGAAAAGGAAGCTATGAGCGGCCAACCTCGCGCGGCCGGCCTCCGCCATCACCACGCAGCCTGGAGCAATCACCGAGGTTACCAGGCTCGCCATGGCTCACGATCGGGAGGCCCGGGCTGGTCTGAGCAATCGACTTCTGGTGGGCCGATGCGGACGGAACATGGGAGAGAGAAACTGCGAGGCATTGGCTGGTCTCAGGGAGCATGGTGCGCTTGATCCCCGATGGCCCTTCCGTGGAAAGCGCCAACGATAAACTTGAGGTCGAGGCTAAATGTATCTTTCATGAAGCGCCCGTTCGCCACCGGGTATATGCCCCACAGGAAAAGGAGACAGAGCGGGTCTCCTCTGCGATGCGGACGCTGCGCATCGTCCTCCAGGTTTCACAGCCTGCCTGAGATTCTCACCGTCGACGTCATCCATGGACACCACTGGCGTGCCCTTCGGAAAGTCATCGGAAATAAAATTACGGACAGCGACGAGCCCCTTTCTGGCGGTCTCACGCGAGGATCGATGCCATAATCGCTGAGCACCCTCAGACTCTTGCCCTGCTGACAGCTCCTGGCACCACGGATGTGATGCGTTACCTTTTACGTTTATCGCCAATTTTACGCGGCTCTGACGCCATTATTTTCGTTTTACTCAGGGTCCTCATCGTTCGAGCTGGAGTCGAATCGTTCACATACAAGAAATGCGTATTGAATCTCCAGCCTTCCAAGTCAACCCAGGAAGGATCCCATTCTCTTTTGGCGCGTCCTTCAAATTCGATTCCGCCATCCTTGAGAAGATTCATGAAAGCCTTTAAGCGGTGCGGATAGTCGGCAACTGGAAACAACCGTACTTCCAACTGACCGGAGACTAGTTTGCATTCGGCTATTCGGTATGGATCTCCCTTTTCGACTCCATTCACCGAGACCAGATGTTCTGGAATGTCTACGCTGATTGTATGCGATTCGTCGGCGTCTGACCAGACGAAATGCCCTGCAGGGGAGATGCGCTCACACAAAGCCCATACAGCACGCGCCAACGAGGCGAGCAAGTATTTGACAAGCGCTTTATTGCGCCGCCGAAACTCTTTGGTTTGGTTTATTTCTTCCTGTGTGGGTGGTGGGGCAGTCCGCTTGCGTTTGGGTATGTGTTCGAACGGATTGCAAACCGGTCGCCGCCAACTTTTCTCACCCGCACAGTCTTTTGGTGACCCCAAGCACAACACATCCTGGGCGTTGGCTATGACTGCAATTTCTTTTTCGTAATGAAGCGGGGCTTGCATGCGCTGCTTAGAGGTGCGCGCGCGCGCACGAAGTTGACGCACTTCTTCATAATCCGGCGGATTTTCAAAGAGGTCGCCATCTCCAAAATCGCTCCAGTTGTCCGGCTTCTCAGGGACGGGCTTTGCATAGCCCGCTTGCAAATGTAATGCATTGCACTTATGCACAGGGTGCGCAGGATCCTGCTGTGGCTCCTGAGATGGTCCAGTGTAAGCCATCACTTCCTTCCACAACACTGGCGACAACCGATGGGCATGCACTCGTCGTTGCATCATGTCTGTATTTCTGTATATTTTTTAAATGTTCGCAAGGTGCCAGGCGGCTATCTGAACATTGTCACATATGTCATTATAGACAGAGGTGAATAAAGCAGCTTGCACAATAGCGGATATCGAGTACATTCCTGATGTTTCCATCAAGAAAGCATCATTCATCAGAGTGATACTGGGAGAACTAATGAGAGTAGTGTCAAACTCTACTTGACTCGGAGCCCTTGGCTGTGGCTGGTTGCAGTAGAACCTATAAGCCCTCTGCTACCATCGGACAACGTGCTACTTGTGGCTGTATTTTGAAGAGCAATGAATCCAGCGACCGGAAACTCAGGAGGGCAATGGTGCATGCTATCGATGTTTGCGTACAGTTAATAGGTGGTTCATTAAGTTTCATGCAACTTATGACTGCGCCTCCAAGAAAAGAGAAAAAAACAGGAGAAACTGGGGCTCCAGTGGGTCAATCATATGCAGATGCATCAAACTGAAGCGGCTGCAAGAGTGAAAATGACGTTTTGCACGGCGACCAGAATTCGAGTCCGATCAGATCAAGGCCGTCGCTTCAGCGTTGTGTCATACACCCCCTGACGGAAGAAGGAGAGGTGCAAAAAGGAGGTCACCAGTTGCAAAAAACTAAAACTTACAGGCCTTGTCAAAGTCTCCCAGGAGTCGCGCAATCTGCGCTTCTATGGCCTGCATGACAAGCAAAAAAACACAAACGGTACATGATGCGCACGGGCAATAAACACTAGCCTCCAGCGGTTCCGCGGCGTCTTCTGCCCGCTCATTGCACATCTCCTCCACCTGTCAAGGGCAGCTCGAGATTCGCTCACTTCTCACAAACGATGCATGATGCTCACGGTCAATGAACACTAGCCTCGAGTGGTTCCGTGGTGTCTTCTATCCACTCCTCGTACATCTCCACCTGCCGAGGGCAACTCCAGATTCGCTGACTGCTTACAACCAGAAAACCGACCGTTCCTCTTCCTCCGTCTCCCCCTCGATGACGATGGCCGGAGGCGGAGGAGGGGGCGGCGGCGCTGTGCAGAAAGTCCGACTCTGTGCTTTCCACTCGCTTCCCTGCCCAGTCCTGCCTTCCCAGGACGAGTCTCCCGGGCAGTTCCACCACCCGCCACGCGTTCGGCTCGGCTTGCCGCTGCTCGGCTTGGCACTGCTCGGCTTGGCACTGCTCGGCTTGGCACTGCTCGGCTTGGCACTGCTCGGCTTGGCACTGCTCGGCTTGGCACTGCTCGGCGCGGCTCGGCTCGACCAGCTCGACTTGACCAACCCTTCACCCGGCATGTAGTTCGAGCAGCCCTCCGAGGTCTCTTGCGTGGCAACGTTCACGAAGGACACCTCTGAAGCACAGAGTCCAAGGCGATCAGCGGCAAATCCCTGCGCAAAGAAGAGCAATGGCATCTGCCTGACTTCTGCCATGGGCTGGATTCAGAGACTGCGATGCGAGGTGGACCCGGAACTCGCAAGGACCGGCCTGATCCGAAACGCTCCGTCATTGCACTCTCGAGCCACGGCGCCTCTCTGCTGACCGCAGCAAACATGCACTTCATGCTGAATCTCACATGCCCCAACTGCGGCGCGTTCGTTCTTTTTTTGCACAGGTCTACGGGAACAGCAATGTCGTGAGCTCCTATTCACACACAGTCGGCGAAACCAAGTCACATCAGCGGATCCGAGAAGAAATATTCCTCCGGCGTCGACAGGCCCTCGCTCTCAAAGGGGCCACTCAAATGAGATGGGATGTCGAACACGCCATCGTCATCACGCTCTGAGATTTTGAGCGCCGCCCCCGGCACCCCAAAGTATTCGTCGGGGGTTCGAAGGCCCTCGCAGTCAACGAAGCCGTCCGAGTCGGAGGCCACTTCCGAGATGTTTTGCCACACCTCCGCATCCAGCCACGCACCGTCCACGTCGGCAGCGCCCCACATGGACGGCTCGAGCCAGCCGCCACCTTCCACAGATGTCCACTGAGCCAGATCCGTGTAGCTCTCAGAAGACTCATCCGCATTCACGAAGGAGAGCTCGATGCCCTCGAGCTGGCTGCGGACCGCAGGAGACGCCCACGGAGTTGCCGACGAGGCCCAATATCCCAAGACGCAGATCTCATCGTCCTCCGATGTGGGGATGGCCGCCTGCAAAAAAGTGCTCAGGTCCATGGCGTGACAGGGGAAGACTTCCCGAGGCCAGAGACCCATTTGGCCCATTTGGCTGAGGCACTGCTGTTACCTCGAGCCACGGCGCCAGGAGAGCGTGGCGTGGCTCAAGTGAAGGTCTTCCACCAAAATGCCAAGTCTCTGCAAACGGACGTGACTCTCAAAAGCAACGTTTTCGACGGGCCGGAAAAAACAGTCAGTCGGCCGGTTCAGGCCAGCGCCTCACCGTCCTCATTGGGATCATATGCAACCCAGGCTTCGCCGCAACGAGCCCACCCGAGCAGGCCGGCCGAGGACGCCTGCACCTTGCTGATGTGGGCAGAGCCAGCGGGCAGCCCATGAAACTTCTCGAAGCTTGCCAGCCCCTTGGCTTTGAAGGACTCCATCATGTCTGGCATCACGTCCGCACTTGCCACCGAGTTGAACTCCGCGCAAGCCTCCACGACTGCGTCGTCATCCCAGGGTTGCTCAACGAGTTCTCCGCTTCTGGAATTGCGGTACTGCACCTTGCCAGAGTCCGCATCGTAGGAGTGGAAGCTCCATGGAGCGGGAAGATCAGGAGGGGCCAAGCGTGCGCTCGAGCCACACTGGAAGTAGTGACTGGGACTCACCGGCGGGATCTCGCTCTCCTGCGCATAACTTTTGCCCATGAAGTCGTCGAAGACATACCAGAGACCAGGGCGGCGGCGGCTCTCCACCCTCCGCGCGTTGCGCCAGGACTCTGCTTCCTTCCAGCAGGCCTTGCGCGTGGCTCGGTTGAAGAAGAACCACTTCCCTGGACAGCGGCGGCTCTGCACTTTCTTGACCGCGGAGCTCGCATCTCGCACTCGCCAAGAGGTCGACCAGATCCGCACGGACGGACTCCGCGTCGGCGCCATGGCACCAGGGTAAGCACACGGCCGACCCGGGCCACTCAGGACCTCAAGGCAAGGACGGCCGTTTCGGAAGCTACATGAAAATCAAGCATAAGAAAACATGGTTGACGCAAAACAATGCCCCTGGTGCAAACAATGGGCTCTGAAAGACCGCTCTTGCAATTACATCTTTGCATGCGGACTGGACGACCAAGGAAACTTTCACAAGGGAGGTGGCTGCGGCAGGAGCTGGTGCTGGCTCTGCGGCAAAAAGTTCTGCGGCTCATACATCGATCCTGAAACTGGCAAACGATCGGACTCAGCCAAGGAGTCTCATGATTCGTCATGCTGCAGCCAAGACCCCAATTTTTCACGCGAGGACTTCTGCCCTGGAGGTCACAATTCCCACTGCCCACGAAGGTGGCCCTCTCTCACGCCTGCTTCAGTAGACGCAGCCACTCCTTCTTCAACAGGGCCTTGTACACAAGGTGATCCGCCCGAGCGAAATCATAGTCCTTGCCGAACTCCGTCGTGAAGACCGCGTCCATGTCCTTGAAGCAGTCGACGTCGCGCAGCACTTTCACAAACTTCTCCTTCACGTTCACGCCCTCCAGATCCGGGTCCGCCTCGAACTCTCTCACGGTCTCCTCCCAAAAGCCCTTGAACGCCTCGACATCTTCCAGGAACATATGCTGCAGGTTGCGAGAGGAGTCGAACCAGCCAAGCTCCAAGCCCTCGCCCCCGACGACCGCCGCCAGCTCGGTCTTGACCCTCTTCGCCGCTGCCTCCATGCCGTCGATCTTGTCCTTGAAAACGGCGGCTCTCTTGCTCTTCTTCTTGTTGCCGACGGTCTGTTCGTGAGCCGTGCCCACCAGGATCTTGGCGAGCATCTGGCTCCTCACCACCACCCCCATCCTGAGCTGCGAGAGCGACTCCTGCGGCATGTCTGTGAGGCGGCGAACGTCGTCCTCGGCCGCCTCCAGCCGGGACTCCAAGCTCGGCCCGAGCATCTCTCCGATGGCTTCCTCGAGGGCGCCATCGACGGCAGCCTCGTCCGGCCGCGACGAGAACCCATGGGCTTCCAGCTTGTCCCCGAAGATTTTGGCCAGGGCCGAGCTGAACCGAGCGAGCTTGCGTTGGAAGGCGGTACCGGACGGGACGGAGCCGAGCTTTGCCCAGAACTCTCTGCACTCCGCATCGTCCTCCTCGGAGACGCACTTCTGCTCCGGCGCTCCCTCTTCCGTCCGCTCCTTGTCCAAGAGGCCCTCGAGCTCCGGAGCTCCTCCTTGCACAGAAGCTCCACCGGCCACAGGGGCTTCTGCAGGTGCTTCGAAATCAGCCACGCCGGCCGGCTCAGCAATCGGCTCCGGCCCTCCTTCCTGCGCAGGCACGCCCTTGGAGGAAGTCGCTCCTGCCAGAGGGTCTTCTGCAGGCGCTTCGAAATCCGCCACGCCGGCCGGCTGGGCGACGGGGGAGCTTTCGGCCTCCTTCTGGGCAGCTCCCTCGCGCAGCTCCGCCTCGGAGTCGGAGGCTCCGGAAGAGTCAGAGGCATCCAAGGCTGGCGGGGCACGGCGCAAGGAGGCCATGGGCGCGAGAGGGACGGGGAAAGGCGAGGGGAAGATTTGGGCACTGAGGACCGAAAGAGACGCTTCAATCGTGTGCCCCCCTTGCTCAGGCTGGTATCATGTCAGGGGTCTGTCACGGGGAACCAGTCGTTCAAACGCGAAGGGGCGGACGTCTGTCTTTCTTGCTGCGACGACTCAGCCCCACCCGTCCCAGATCCCCGTCTCTTCAAGTGAAACTCATCATCATGATGCTGAACTGCAAGTACTCCTCGCTATCGGCGGGCGCTCCCTCAAAAGAGCTCTGCTCGGCCTCCGGCGCTCTTGTAGGCTCCACGGGATCAAACGGCACGAGAAGGCGGAAGTTCCAAGTCGGCGCCGCCGCCTCGAAGATGTCCGAGTCGTGCCTCTTGCAATGGGACTTCAAAAGCTTCACGTCGGAGTTGTGGGCGCCTTTGTTCAGGAGGTCGGAGCAAAATCCGTAAGAAGTTTTTGGAGACCCCAGGCGGGACCTCACCTCATCCAGGGTCAGGGCGCCGCAAGCACTCAAGGCGTAGCCCATGCACGTGAGTTTGTGCTCCTGCAGAAACTTCGAAAGCTCCCCCCCCATGGCTCGAGAGGCAGCCATGGCTGAAGGGGGTCAAACCGGGACAACTCTTCCCCACCGCTGCAAAGCGTCAGAGAGTAGTGCACGAATGAGACAAGGAATGCTCTCTCTCTCTCCAAAACTGGCCAGACGCGTGAAATGTTTCATGCCTGCAACATTCACTCTCTCTCTCTCTCGTCCCTGTGTTTTTTCTGTCAAAACTCGCAGCTCCACGGGCGCGCCGAGAGCTCTTGTGAAAAGTGCGACCGCTCCGGTCAAGCCTCCAAGCACTCGGTCCGCTTGATGGACTTGGCCGCGCCGGCCCGCTTGCCATCCTCGAAAGCCTCACCCGAACGCCTCTTCACAGGGCCGCGGCTCTTGCGGGGGGCAAACTTGGTCCACTTTCTGGCGGAGATCTCGGCCAGGCGGAGCTCCTCCACATCTCGCCGGTCAGATGTCACCGCCAAGCCGTCCATGAAGCCACTCAGCCTGTCCTGGCGGCGCGGCTGCTTGTCGGCATAGGAGAAGGCCAGGTCTGCAGCATTCATGGCAAGCATCGCGGCATCCAGGGAAGAGGAGAGGCGGCCGTAGAAGATCATGCTCATGTACTTGATGCCTTTGGCCCAAGGGAACTTGCCCGTGCCGTGGAAGCATCCGTGGGGGGAGGCCGCGAAGCGCCCCAGGCGAGAGAAGAAGTCCGTGTGCGTCTTCTCACCCAGGAAGATGACCGTCACCGCATTGTCGCGGCTGCCACCAGACCAGGCCGCCTCGCTGTACTTCCGAGCCCTGGACAGGTCGGCGCTCTCCTGCAGCAGTTGCTGTAGGGACTCCATGCCGGGCAGCTCCAGCTTGCTCTTCAGGAGGCGAGCCGCGTTCTTCGCCTCGCCCTCGTAGGAGCTCTTGGTGCGGGCGTGGAGCTTGGCGAGCACCTCGAAGTGCCTGCGCTGGGCCGGCGTCAGTAGCATGGCGGCCTTCTGCATCTCGGCGTCCTTGCCAAAGCTCAGCCCGAGCTTCATGGCCGCGAGCTCGCACTGAGCCTGCGCGCCTTTGGCATCGCTCTTGAGGTGCAAGCCGTACATCCGCCCGCCGCCCAAGGAGAGCACCGTGCAGCTGCGGTAGAACTGCTTCGTCTCGCCCGTCGCAGCCTCTTGCGTCTCGCAGACCTCTGCAGACCAGGCGTTGAGCAAGCTCTCGGGCTGGGCCCTGAAGCGCTGCATGAACTGCGCCAGCGGCAAGCGCGAGTCGGCGGGAGCCAAGGCCGAGGGCGGGTCGTCGGGGCACGCCTCCTCGTCGGAGCCTTCTTCAGACTCTGAGGACAGGTCAATGGCAACGATGTCCTGCAAGCACGCAGCCTTGACCGAGAGCTGCTCCTCCCCGCCGAGCAGCTGCACCAAGACGCGCCCATTGGGCAGCTCCTCAAGCTTCTCCACTGCCGAACCGTTGAGTTCCGGTCGTGCGATCAGGTCCTTGAGCACGGCGGAGCCGAGGCCTCGCAGCAAAGGCAAAGGAGACGCTTCCGCGGGGCTTCTGAGGCCTCGACCCTGCGCAGCGGCGGCGGCAGGCTTGGACATGGCCATGTTGCGCGGGAGGAGGTGGCGAGGGAGGCGGCTGGGAAACTGCGGCAGAGCCCTCTTGGAGTACTCGAGAGGTGGCCAGGAGGGGCATGCACTTACGTCACTCCACATCTCAAAGCTAGATCTCAGCAAGAACTGAACCTGTCTGTCTCCATGCAAAGCGATTTCAAGACATCTTCTGACAAGAAACTGCTCCGGCAGCAAGAGCCCGCTCCGGGCGTTTCCCTCAACCCACACAGAGCTCCTGACCGCTCGTCAACGTCCACTGAAGACTAAAGCGGCTGCATCAAAAACATGGCCTTCTCACTATCTGAAAGCTCTGGGAAACGCATGGAGCAATACTCAAACGGCAGCTCCGTCATGGCCGGCCAGGCTGCCTTGAGAGGGTCGGAGGCGTCCAGCTTGGCCTTCACTTCCTCCCGTAAAGCCGGCTTCACATGAGCGTCTATCCATGCCAAGGCCCGTTGCTTCGTCTGTTTACTGGCCTTGTATGGGCCGTAGCGCGGCAAGCACGGCAGCACCTGGCCGCTCTTGATCGGCATCTGCGCCTTGTTGGTCAAGGCCTCCGTCAGCCCCGGGTACAAGACTGCCGCGCCTTCGGTGCTCAGGTGCTCTCCGACGAAGAGCCGCGTCATGGGTCTCTTCTTCATCTCGACCGGAAGCTGCCGCGGCCTGGGCGGCACATTGGCCACGGCGTGCGCCATGCGTTCGATGAAGAGGAGGAGGTGCCCGGGAGGCACGGTGACCGTCTCAGCGGCCTCCGCGGCTTGCAGGGTTTCCACGGGGTCAAGTTTCACAAAGCCCTCTGCGCCAGGGACAGGCTTGACGAGTTCCCGGGATCCCAGCAACATGTGGCTCTTCGGGACGCACACGAAGTGCTGCCCGGGGGCGATCTCCCGACGGTCCAAGTTCACCCAGCCTCCGAGTATCAGCGCCTCTCCTGCAGCCTCCTGGCTGGCAGACGTGAAGTCTCGATGCCAGTTTGGCTGTTGCTTGTCCGAAGGCGGCCGGGACAAAACCGCGTCCGGACAGCACGCCACGGCGGGGTTCCTCAAGATGGATGACGACAGCGAGAACGGCAACTCTCCGTTCCTTCCCAAGGCCACCACGCACTCAAGCAACGCCTTGGCTGCGTCATGCGCGGCGCAGCGCACAGACCTGACGTCCTTGTGAAAGTTGATGCTCCCTGAGAGCTTGCCGGCAGGGTCAAACGTCCTCCGTTCGCCGGCCTTTCTCAAGGGCAGCAGTTCCGCCATGTCGACGTCGATGGCAACCCGCACCTTGTCCGAGACCTCATCGATGCTCCCCTCAGGCACGAGCGGCAGCACGACATATCCGCGGTCCACCAGAGCTCGAGCTGCCAACATTTGGAGGGCTCACGATCACCGGGCTCACGGGATCCGTGCATGTGTTTCTCTGAATCCTGCAAGCAAAGCGATGACTGAGCTTCAAACAAAAGCATACATGAAAATATGATGCCTGCCGGTCCTCTCATTTGCAACAGTTGCTGCTTCTCAGATGCGGAGACATACTTGCCAAGACCATGAGCAGTGAATCTGCAAAGCAGTGAAATCTGCTGGCAAGTCTCTCTGTTTGAATCGCACGCCGTCTCTGGCAACAGCGCCGCTTCTATCATCACGGGCCACTCATCTCCTGGCCCGCGGGCTCCAGGCTGGGCTTACACAAGCTCAAAGCACGCAAGCTGGAAGCTGGAAACTCTGGGTGGCCTCGGCGTCTTCGCTGTCAGAGTCTGTAAGCAGGGGCAGGATCACTTTTGGCTCCTGCAAACAGCCGCCAAAAGCAATAACGAAAGGGGAGAGCTTGCCCGACCTGAAGAGGCAGGAGAATCGCCGGCGTCTTCTCACGCTCCGACAACGTGATGGAAGATAGCACCTGTACAGACACTCTCAAAGCATGCGTCACATAAGCATGGCGAAGGCCACGCAAGGGCAAGCGAAGATGACTGACGGAGCCTCAGCTCTAACAGCTTCCATGCTAGACACAAGCTCCTGATGATGCTCACAAAAGATGACGTGATATCACATAAGCATTGCGAAGGCCACTCAAGGGCAAGCGTAGCTGACTGACGGAGCCTCAGCGCTCGCAGCTTCCATGCTAGCCACAAGCTCCTGCAAAATGCTTGGTCACATCTGAGGCCCGTGCTGGGCTGGGATCCGAAGCCAATCAAGCATACTCAAAGGCAACGCTTAAGCGAATCCTCCAGGAACCCAAGCTCAACACCAATATCGATATTCGAATGACAGAAAAGTCAGCGCCCCGCACACGTAAATCATTCAGTCTCAGTGCTGGACGCAGTCCATCTCAGGTAAAGTCCTTGAGGAGAGACATGAAGTTTGTAAGCGAGGAAGAAAGCAGCGTTGGGTATGGTGCGAAAATAGGACATCATTGAATGAGAGGTTCAAGGGCAAGACATGGATGCGAATCAGAGAGGGACAGTAACGGTAAGCTCAGACACCAAAATGCAGGCGGGGACAAGCAGTGCGGTTTACAATGCATGCGGTGACCACAGGCATGGGCAAGCAATGATTGCGATGCGCCAGATTTGTGTGCAAAGGTGAGACAATTGCGATGGCTTGGTTGCTGCTCGACTCATGGTCGTCGATTCCTGTGAAGAGGCTGCGAAGCCAATCCCTGGTGGCAAACCCACGAATGCCCACTTCGCTCTGTCTTTGGCCGAGCGTGGGCGCAAGCACCATACCCAGCTAACACGACAAATTAAGCAGCATTCTGAACAAACGTTGCTTGAAATATTAAAAAACTCGAATGCGCATGTGAATGCTAGCAGTCAGGGTTGCACTGATAAAAACCTTTGGCCCCATTCACGAGAAGAGCATGGCGATAGCTGGCAAGGCGCGCCCCTTGCAAATCAATGATGCAAGCGCTCGTGGATTAGAATGGTTGGCAGAAGCAAACCCGGTCATGCAATGCCCTCCGCGCCCCAACGGCTTTTTGAGACAGAGTTCGCCAGTCTCGTGCTGGCTGGCTTGGTAGAGAGCCGCTCTCAGGGTCTTCATGTTGACAAGCTCTCCTCGTCACCTCCCAGATTAGTGGTTGATTACAGGGTGGCATACGTTCCACCTGTCTCAAAGCTGAGTGCGCCGCCTCTCGATCGCGTCATCGGTAGCTGCCCCCCCTTGTCCTGAGCGAAGCACGCCAACAAATGCTGCGACGTCAACTGCTCAGGTCGCTTCGGGTCCCATGTGCATATCAACCAACAAAGGCGCAAGTGTGCTTTGAGAGCATGTCGAAAGTCATCGTGATGATGCCGCGCAAAATGTGGGTGCAAGAAGCAAACATCCGAGCTGGCAACAGAGTGCATCCAAAGTGCAAGGACCCTTCGGACCAACACTCCAATGCAGCTCCTCCAGCATGGACTCCAGCGACGACAGGGGAGGAAGGTCTTGCAGCAGGCGGCCATCTGGCAGGGTAGCGCGCTTTCTCTTGCCCACACATCCCTGAGCCCTGAGCCTTGAAGCACTACGCGCACTGGACCCGCATGCCTCAACTCCTCTTCAAACAGCGCCTGTAGCCAAGATGCAGGGGTTGTGACGTGCGCTTCCACGGTAGCTGCCACCTTGCCACTCTTCATCAGCAGGTCGACCTGCGCGCAACAAAATGCAAGCCATTATACATACTCCGAGCCAACAAGCTTGGCGCCTCCACACACATTGCGTTCTTGCTACGGCGGAGTTGTAGTGTGAGAACCAGCTGCGGCTTCTTGTAGTGCTCTGCAAGACCGCCGCCGTCGCCATTCTGCCATGCTCGGAACCAATGTTTTTGATGATTTTCGCCCAGCCCTGCGTATGTTTCAAGCAGGCCCTCTCGTTCCAGAATCCTCAGAAAGAGATCCATGGCTGGGGACCTGGAGATGATCTGCGGCTGGCGGGTTGCTCTTTAACCACCACCAACCCTAACGGAACATGAACACGAACATCGGGTGGTGGTTAAATAACAAATGCTTGCGATCTTCAGAGAATGTGACTGCCAACGGAGACCTGAGCTTGCAAGACCGCCGGTGGTGGTTAAATGAAAATGGCTCGCACAATCTGAAGAAAATGCAAATGCGTCGAACGAGTTGCATGGCAAGTTTACTTGGCATTCAAGAAGAAACCCAGGTCCAGAAGCTGTCGCTCTTGTGCCCATGTCGCTCTTGTGCCCAAAACGCACGGCACGGATGCAGGCAATAACCGAATGATCAAGCAACGTCCAATTCTCTGCATGCTGCATCATCATAAAAGGTCTGCCATGGCAATGCTATGACATCTGCAAACATGCCTCTGCAAGCGATTAAAGTCTACCGCGCGCGCCCTTTTTGGGCAGGCACACGGCCGCACTATCTCAAAATCAGGGCAAGAGCAGAGCCGTCCGAAACGCATTCAAACATCACTCACAAAAACGCCCGAGCGTGCGGGTCCCTTCAGCGCTCTCACCTAAAGTGGCGAGCAAAAGAGAAAACTCACAAGGCTCAAGGCTCCGCAAGGCTCGCGCTGCTGCCTGTCACGACTTCATCATGGTGTCATAGGCTCCCTGACGGAGGAATGAGGAGGTGGGGTGGGGGGTCGTGACCTAGCTCTCTGCGCACCACCGGCCTTGCGGAAGTCCTCCATGAGCCGCGCAATCTGCGCCTCTATGACCTGCACGAGACAACCAAAAAAACAAACGATGCATGCTCTCAAAAAACAGCCTCAGTCGCGTCTTCAACCCACTCCTCGTACATCTGTGCCTGTCAACGGGCGCTTGAGCTTTGCTAGCTTCTGACAATTGTGAAGCCCTTCCTCCTCCTCCGCCTCCAACTCTTCATACATCTCCACCTGTCAACAAGAGCTCCAGCTTCTCAAACTTGTTACAATCCCGATGCCTCCGCCTCGACATCCTTCACCTGCAAAGACACGAGGCTCGCAAGTGAATCCACACCGCACACCCTCACAAAAGACCTTAAACCCGACCGCCACGGTGGGCGCGGCTTGCATGCCCTGGACCCCATGAAGTCCATAGCGAGCTGATTCTCGCACGTAGACACCACCGTTCTGAGCCTTATCGGCATAAGAATGGGAGTGTGATGATGCTTAGATATTGTGTCTGCCTGCGCCGCCCGGGCCATTGCCGCACGCAGCATTTCAAGAACGGTGGGCTCGCAGTTGGCCATCGCTGCAAAAACGATGCTCACCACGCACTTCTATGCTGGGGGCCAAACTGTTCAAGGAGCCGGAGTGACAAGCATGCGGTATCGCTTAAACTCTGAGGCCGCACGTGGCCGCTCTTTGGAAAAGGCACAGGCAACCAGACGCAAATGCATGAACGTTTTCATGCGATCAGGAGGCCCCACGAGTCTCACTCCGAGGCCTTGATGCTTCTCTAAGACTACACTCACACCAACAAAGACACGCACGACAATAGCAACATCCAGCGGACAATCTGTTGCCTCAAGAGAGCTTGCATAAGATACGAGACGCGCATCTCTCCTGGAAAGCACATGCACTGGTCCAAACTCAAAGATGCATGATGTGAACAATTTATTTCTTGTTACTTATTCTGACTGGCAAGAGAGCTTGCAAAAGATACGAGACGCATCCCTCTTTGTGCGCCCTCGCAGGGAACCAGCGGCCTTCCAGGCCCTGCCGTCATTCTGGCCTCTCCCACCTAGCCCTCGGTGTCAGCAGGGGAGGTCGGCGAAGACAGGAGAGGGGAGTCAGAACCGGCCTTGCCACCAGCTTTGTGTATGACGTGCGTGCCTCATCTTCAAACTTGCACGCCTCCATGTCATCCCATGGCGAACTCAACGGATGCGTGGAGTCGCCGAGCCAATCCACCTCGGACAAACACTTTCGCAAAGCGTCAGACACCCAGCCACAAAAAAATGCGCGGGCCTCCATGCATCCAGAGGGCCTGGCACATGCGTTTTCAAAAAAAACATCAGCACAACCGACTCGCAACGAAATGGCGCCCGGCCTGTCGCCGACCTCTGCAAAGTCCGATGCCAAGGCCACGTCAAGCTCATGCAGCCTGAGCAGCTCGTGTGGCTCGCACAGTGCAACTACATGTTCACAGGGCATCATCAAATCGCACCTGAGCCCGGCGCCAGTCACCGAGGTCCAGGTGGAGATGAGCTTCGAAGAGAAGCCACGAGAGCCTCGGTGTGCAAGTCGGGCAGCTTTGAACAACAGGGAAAGCGTCTCAAGTTTTGAGATGTTCTCTGAGTGTCGCGCGGGGCCGGAGCATCCCCTCGCTCCAGATCACGGCGCCTCGGACGCTGGTTGCAGCCACGTCGCTCAAGGCTGAGCTGCACGCGCCTTTTCTCTTGTGCGAAGTCTGCGAAGAGTGCCAGTTCCAGCTGCCGCGCCTGAACACTTGAACGATTCTGCGTTTCGTCACGAACCGCGAGCTGTGTCTGCTGTGCTTGCCCCCTCCTCTCCCAAGCCCGGAGCCTTTGCCGACTCCGCCATGGTTTCCACCCAAGCTCCCCCAAAGACCAACCCACGCTGGGCGAGGGCTTGGATAGGATCGCAGGTGTGGAGCAGTCTCAGGGAAACAAAGGTTCACGCGCACCAATCACGCCGTGCATGTTTTGTCACAAAGCCTCGAAGGGCAGTTCTTTCATTATTTTTGAAAAGCGTCCCATGGCAACACATGCGAGAGCCATGAATGTTTTTCACGCAATTAGGAGGCTCACTCCTAGTGCCTTACACTCCTGCACCTATGAGTAGACTTTCACGCACGTGGTCTAGGGCGGCGCGAAACACAAAAAAACCTGTACCTTGAACGGGAGGCTTGGCTCACAGGTCATCATCACCATCCCCTTGCAAGAAGTTGAGCACCGATGCAGTCAGGCTTTCCTGCCAATCGGCGGGCGCGCTGCGTGCCTCTGGCTCGCGGCAGGCCTCTGCCCACTGCAACTGCCTCATCTCTTCGACCATGGCTTGAGCCCCCGGCGATGCTGCCGAGTAGTGCCAGCTGTGCACGCGCTCACGCAGGAGGCGGTCGACAGCCAGCATGCTCTGTCGGAAGGCAGCCGTGGAAGCCTTGGACGGCGGGCCACCAGGGCCAACCACCACCAGCGCGGACCCGCTCCCTTCTGGGTAGCAGAAGCCCACGCTGAGGCCCACGGCCGGCAAGAGAGCCCCGAGGGATTCAGCATTGTCCTTGACGTCGATGCGGAGCCAGTAGGCGACTGTGGCATGCTGCTCTTGCGGGGCTCTGCTGCGCGGCATGGCTGCGCAGATCCGATGCACCACTCGAGCTGAAAAACGCACGGCAACGGTCTTGCGGATGGCAGGTGTCGGTCTCACGTGATATTGCCCTGCTGCACGCGCGCTCTTCGTGATGCTTCGAGGGCCATGCGCTAGCCCACCATACAGCCAAGTCAGCGGAATCCTCAGGCCGTTCAAACAACACTCACGGTTCCTCTCTTCAAACTTGACCCATTTGCGCTTGTTTTGGAAAGCCCTGACGAGAGTCTCACTCCGAACGCTTTCTACTCCGTTGCAGCACCTGCGTAAACATTTCATAAACGCACACGTACCCATGTACAGAAAAAATAACTTGTGACACATGCATACATAGATACATACATAGATACAGGCATGGGCCGCGACATCACATCGCCCAACTCAGTCCGTCTCCTCCGAGTCGCTCTCACGATCGGAAAAAGCGGCGAGCCTGCTGTCCTGCGCGTGGCTTCACATGCAGAGAGGCGTCTTTGCAAAGAATGCTTGAAGCAACAAACAAGGCAAGCGTGGAAATGCAGCCTCAGCCTTCCGCGCTCTCCGAAGCGCAAGCCCCTCGGCCCGCTCCTTTGCCGCCAGTGCGAAGAGCGGAGCCGCTGCCTTGGTGAAAGCCAAAGAGCTCGACAAAGAGAAGCGACCAAAGAAAAAAGGCCTGGCGGCGGGCCGCAAGCCGCTGCGCATGGTCGGCGTTCATCTGACGGGGGTGCCAAAGAAGCTCGCAGGTGGTGGCCGCGCAAGAGCCCGGCCTGGGCCAAGATGTTCAGGTCGAAGGACAGGACGGGTTCTTCATCTGGTTCCGGAACGCACAGAACCAGGCGCACCTCAGCTTTCATGGACAAGACTGGGAACGGGGCAGTCGTGCACGCGCCGCCTGTCCGTCCACGACCTCCTCGGCCAAGCCGCTCTCCAAGGCGTCGTTGGGAAGTGCCTGGAGACAAGAGCTGGTTATCGCTCTGTCATGCCAGCAAGCCGCGAGGTGCCTCTTGGCCGCCGGCACAGCCGCAGCCCCAGTTCCGGCCGCTCTTGGCCCAGCCACCTGCCTCCTTGACGCAGCCGGAGTAGCAGAAGGTTGCTACCTGAGCCACGTCAGCTAAGGCAAGAATGGGCGCGGCGACGTGTGATGGAGCCTTCCGACAACCCCAGCACTTCACGGCACAGTCGCCGTTGCCCACGGGGTTGAACGCCAAGCGACCCCGTGCCACCGGCCAGTCCACCGCGCACGGCTTGCGAACCTGCCGCTGGCATGATGTCACAAACCGAGAAGCAGCTCTTCAAACAAGCCCAAGACCGGCTGGTAGCTGCCGCAAAGGCACTGGAAGGGCGGGGGCAGCGGAGGCGGCGCCTCACTCACCTCAAGGGCTGAAACGCTCTCTGCAATGCGGCGCTTGGCGTCGCACGCGTCACGGGCCTCTGTCCATGCCAGGCCAACCTCAGTGCTTGTGTCGGCTCGCACGTCACGCAAGATCTCTCAGACAAGGTCTCAAAATTATCAGCACACGGGCGCCTCGGCTCGCACGTCGACCTCCTGAGGCAGATGGGGGCGTGTGCACCACAGATCCAAAGAAGCAAGGAACACACAAGCACGCGATTGCCTCGGCCAGGAGAGGAGGCGGTGGCGTTGGAGAGGGGGGCGCCGATGGCCAGTCGTCCGCCTGAGACAGAGCGGTGCACGTGGAAGCGGCGAGAGATAGCAAACAAGAAACTCATCAGCACGCAGTTGCCTCGGCTTGCACGTCGAACTCCTGAGGCAGACGGGGTGTGTGCAAGCAAGTGATCGAAAGAAACAAGACAAACACAAGCACGCAGTGGCCTTGGCTAGGGGAGGAGGCGCTGGAGTTGGCGAAGATGGTGCAGATGGCCAGTCGCCCGCCTGAGACAGAGAGGGGCACGTGGAAGCAAGCAGCGAGGGATATCAAACAAGGGGCACATCAGCACGCCGTTGCCTCGGCTTGCCTGTCGACCTTTTTGAAGCAAACGAGGTGTGTGCAAAGCAAGTAATTGATCGAAAGAAACAAGACAAACTAAGCACGCGGTCTCGCCTTGGCCAGGGCGGGGGGGGGTGGAGGGGCAGGAGGTGCCGCCGATGACCAGTCCTTGGCGCCTGGGAAGAAGCGCGCCTGGCGGGTATTGGTCACAACAGCATTCTATTCGCAACGACCATGCCAAGGCAAGCGCCCAACAGCCGAAGCACCAGGTTTTCTTCCGGTTCTTGCCGGTCCCTGGGGCGACCTTGGCAAAAGTCACGAGTACAGCATCAATATGGGTTCATACGCACGGGCAGCGCCTGGCCCATCTCCTGGCACCCGTTGCAGGCTCCGGCCCGCGAAACCAGCAGCTCCCGGTTTTGCGTGGAGAACTGCAACTCAAAGCGGCCTGACAAGGCAGCTTGGGAAGTTCAAATGTGCGCAATTGCAGCAGTTGACCGTGACCCAAAGACTTCCGAGCGTCATGCCATCCTCCCGCCAAGAGAGTGCGATGGTCATGGCGAGGCGTCCTTGCTCGAATCAAACTGCAACAAGCTCAAGTGGCGCTTATCAAAATAAGCTCAAGCAGCAGAGACTCCGGCCTAAAACAGCCGCACACAGCCCCCAGAGCCCTCGTTTCCCGTGCTCTGAGCAGAAAAATATTGGGAGCAGTGGGAGAGTGTTCACGGTTGTCTTAATCTGTGTGCGCAGGCAAGGCGGTAGCATTCAATGCCATGTGTGAAAAGTGCTCGCGGACTCAATATGTTGATCTTCTTGGATTCCTGGGGTGGAGACGGGAATGATGGGCTCAAGTGGTTTGGTTGCGTTCTGCAAGCTCTTTGTCTGTTCGCGGGCCTTGTCAGTTAAGTGATGAATGCAACTACAAGCCAGAATGAGTGAAGCAGCAAGTATATGTGCGTGTGTCTGCTTTGCTTAAAGAGTCAAGAGCAGTCAAATAGGCAAGGGTGAAATACGTCTCCTGTTCCATGCCATTTTGCCGAGTCTCGGCTATAGGCGTCTGCATCTCAAGGCACTTTCGCGGGCGGCTCACCCACAGTCAGACCTGCGCGTGAAGACCACGAGCATTGCACAAAACAACCTGCGCGGCTGGGGGCCATGCCCGAAATGCAGGCGCGCCGGTCCACCAGAGGCCCTTTGCTTTCCGCTCGATGTCTTCCCAGAGCTTGAGCAGACTCGCGTCAGTCTTTGGCGCCTCCCGTCCTGCATCATGCACAATCTTGGCACGGCTTAAGGTTTCAGAACAAGACGCCTCAACATGAACACATCAAGCCGACCGAGGCCGTAATTTGCTGCCGGCAGCGGCCGGTCGTGCAGGCACCACTTGCAGAGCCCGTCCTCCCTGGCTTTGCGTCCCCTCTGGGCGCAAAACTCCCGCCGGCACACCATGAAGTCCCAGCCGGATGACTCCTGACAGCGTGGGTCACTTAGCTAAACTCATGCAAGCGCATTTAGCTAAGTGACCCGGCCTGATGGATAGATGCATCGTCAGGAGCATCTGGCCATCACGACGCCCTCGTCCTGGCGGTGCGAAAGAGAAACAGAGAACGGCAGCACAAGAGCTACAGTCAAGGCGGGGTCCCTGGAGCCTGGCCATCTGAACCAAAGGGAAAACACTCGCCCCAGGAACTTCCTTCATAGGCGACGTGCAATTTGGCGACCTGGACAGCACAGGTGACAGACGCAACTTGCAAGCAAGAAAATGAGGAGGGCCTTGCTCCGCGCACCCTTTGCAACAGGTGCGCCCGGGCTTGTCACGATGCCCTCATCCTGGCGGTGCAAAGAGAAGGACAGAGAGGCAACACCAAAGCTACAACCAACGCAAGGACCCTGGAGCCTGGTTCCAGGGAAAGCGATCGCCCCAAGCGCTGCCTTTGCAGACGACGCGGTGCACCTTGGAGACATGGAAGGCACAGGTCATGCAATTGGCAGGCAAGCAAAAAAGCGAGGCGGGCCTTGTTCTCGACGTCCTTCCTAACTGGGCGGCTCATCGTCGCACAGGCTCTGCGCCTGAAGGCGCCGCTCCGCTAAGAACCAACATCACATCAACTGACATACATGTCGAGTCTTGCTTGAAGTCTAATGCAATCGCTCCTGGTGGAAAGAAGTGCACACGAACCCACCCTTTCCAAACTACCCAGGATGGCGTTCTTGAATGGACGGCGGGTACGGGCAAATATATATATATATATACATGATTCAGAAATTCAGGCAGCAGTGGAAGCCAGTAAGACGTTTCGCTGAGTTCTTGCACTTAGCGTGGGTGTGAGTGGAGTTGAAAGCCATTCGCAACATCATCACGCACCAAGTCAAAAGCGCTAACTACCATACGTCACGCCGTATTCATGATGCTGCTGTGCCCGCTGCGATCATGCCCACGACTGTCCAGCTCATGTACCACGAAGCATGCCATCAACAAGACCTCGCATCAAGCATCCAAGCAAGAGTGGTCCGACAACTTGGATGGCATGCTGCAACGCCTGTCGCCAGGTTTTACGGCAAGACTCACGCCTCTCATAAAACTGCATCAAGCTATGTGAAACTCAAAGCTCTGGAGCCGTGCCGACCGCCTCGCTTCGCTTCAGGTGACCTGCAACTTGCAAACGTGACGCAAATATGCAAACAAGCAGAGGCACAGCCCTGAGCCCTGCACCACCGCCAAGTCAGATCATCTTCAGGCACTCCGCGGCTCCTTGGGCGGCTTCCGTCTTCGGAGCTTCTTAAAAGAATGAAGTTTTTGATGCGTTGACAGATACCGTAGCTTACCCCTTCATGCATCGTGTACACACGCATTACCCTTAAGGTCACGAGACTTGAACCAGCTAAGTGAACCCCAGCCTGCATCTCAACGGGGTCATCCCTGACATGGGGCATTTTGAAGCACGTGTGCGTAACAAGGCAATGTCTCGGCCTCCTCTTCCTCAGCAGGCGATGGCAGGTCCTGTGTGTTGAAATTAAGTGGGGAAGCAAACAAATAATGCAAACGATGCAAGGGTTCGCATCGGCCAGCCTCCCCGTCCCACTCTTCCAACATCTCCACCTGTCACCACCAGTGGCAGCAAGGGCAGATGCAATCAACGCGAGTGGCCTCTTCAGCTGTGGTCGCCTCAGCTTCAGGTCGGAAGGTCTTGCCGATCCCGATGCCTGTGGCCTGCTGGACGTAGATGCCAGCGTGCCGAGCCTGCGTGGACTCTGGTGTCTCCCGAACACATTCCAGCTCTGAAGTGCACATGTCAGAAGCCTCAATCAGCCTGACAATTCTTGCATGCAAGAGCGTGCCTGTTGCACCCTCTCCATCGCTGCACGCAGCATTTGCAGCGCCGGCGGCTGGATGGTTGCCATCTTACTTGGCACAGGTGGAAGAGACTGCCCGGTTGTGTGTGGGCAAGGGCCGGACTTCAAAGGAAGGCGGTGGCAAACATTTATTCACAACCAAACGGAATCAATGCTGCGTATCTCTCTCATTCCATCCATCTACCGTCCTCTGTAGCCGTTAATCTCCCTCTCAATCTCTCTCTCTCTCTTCAATCTAGCGAACGCTGGTGACAAAACGCAGCGCACGTGGCACGTCTCAAGCAGCTGCCTGGCGCGGTTCTTGCTTTGCACAGCCCGCCTCCGTGCGGCCTAACAGCTCCGGAGCCGCTTGCTATTGCGCTTGCGTGTGTGTTTGCTCGCTCGCATAGGTGTGTGGCCTGTGCATTAGGCATGCATCGCTACCGCTGTCTGTGAGGCATGTGTGACGGGCAGAGCTTCTTGCGTCCGGCCCTGGTTCATGCAGCCCACCTAACGAAATCACAATCACCGAGTCATTGCCAGCCACAGAGACAAAGCGCAAGCGGCTATGACACCATCAACTCACCCCCAGCGATTTTGTGCTGCTAGTGCAAGGGTATGCCCGAGTCATGCCCAGCAACCAACGAATGCATATAGGATGAGGCAACGCGCGAAACAAATGAACCAGCAGCCGGTCATAACGCAGTGATGCAAAAAAAAACATATGCTCTAATTCGGATGACTTCAGACAAGATGGTGAGTTGAGAGAGGCATTGCACGGAAGCAGGTCACAACATCAAAATCACCAGCTGCCATATGCCTATGAAACGCGCGACAACGCGAAGGAATGCGTCGCCATCACGAACGAGCTCACACATCCTCTTCCTCCTCCTGGTGTAAAGAAAGCAAGCATAAGCTCGGGCACGGAGGCTGAGCCGCTGGCCTCGAATGTCATCTCAGAGGTCTTGCCGAAGTACTGCCACTTGACGTCCTGGTAGAGTCAAAAACAACACGCTCAAGCTTGAGGCAGCCAAGGCACGCAGTAGCAATATGCGTTGCCAGCCTCCAGCATCCAGGCGAGCTTCCTGCTTGCAATCAATTCAAAATTTCCTTCATGATTGCAAGCATGCTCAGGGCCCCGCCAGTCATTGAAGTTCTCGCACAGGTCTTCCTGCGGGCATGAAGCAAATACACAAGAACGCAAGATGCATGCGAAATGCGTCTGAGCCCCGCGCATGATGTCATGGCTATGCCCCACCGCATTCTCACTGTATCCTGGCTCGCCTGACAAAGCACACTCACTGGAACCAAGCCCGTTTCTACTTTTCACACTTCCGCGATTTGGAAACGTGAGCCCCAGGCTTTCGATTGGGGATCTCGCAGTCATCAACCTCCTCGCAGCCGTTTGGTCCCAAGAGCCAAGTAGCCGCCATGCGACAAGCTGGGCCGTCAATCAACGGGTGCAAAGGAGGTGGGGCCATGCTGACTGGCTGCGGGATTGCCATGCCGAACAGGGGAGGAGGCATGGGCAGGCCGAAGGGTGGCGGAGCCATGCCGAACGGCGGAGGAGGCATGGACAGGCCGAAGGGTGGCGGAGCCATGCCGAACAGGGGAGGAGGCATG
>Ga0114973_10000029_pt1 | contig 83671 bp, 76 predicted proteins | sample M_140807_MF_Meta_FD_87025 | JGI IMG/M metagenome (GOLD analysis project Ga0114973, IMG submission 87025) | Freshwater microbial communities from Lake Montjoie, Canada to study carbon cycling - M_140807_MF_MetaG | ecosystem: Environmental > Aquatic > Freshwater > Lake | place: Lake Montjoie... | reverse complement strand
CATGATGACCTGTGCGGATACAACGCTACCGTGTTCCGAACATAGTTGTTGCAGATCCTCGCTGGTCGTACTGTAGCTAAGGTTGCCGACGTAAAGCTTCTTGCCCAAGTGGGACGCTCCGATGCATGGACCTGACGGTCCTTTGGTAAATAGAGAGCGAATTGTGCACGCATTTTCCAAATAAAGCGATTCGGATTCACGCTGCGTCAATTTCGCAACATAGTATGAACCTGTTGCAGGAGCCCCGTCAATGCTGGGTCAACGGCGAATTGGCCCGCGTGGCGTTGAGTCCTTACCGTTCATCGGTTGTACCTCGCGTTGTTCCCCTGCAAGAGCCGGCGTCAACGTCGCCAGAGCGCAGTCACCCAGAGAAGCCAGCCGGCGAGAAGCGCCACTCCTCCGATCGGGGTCATCATTCCCACCACGCGCGGGCCACCCAACGCAAGGCAATAGAGGCTCCCGCAAAACAGTGCCAGTCCGGTTAGCAGGGCGGCGGCTGACCGACGTATCGCCGGGTGTCGCTCTTCGGGAATGGCAACTGCTGATAACCCGAGCGCGATTATCCCAAGCGCGTGGTGCATTTGGTACTCGACAGCACTCTTCCATAACTGCATGGCCTGAGGGTCAATTACGTCCCTGAGGCCATGAGCTCCAAATGCACCGTTCGCCACAGCAATTCCGGCAAGCGCCGCCCCGATCGCCATCAGATTGCGGGCGAGATCCGGCCATTTGCCAAGGGTTCCGCGAAGAGGTTTTTCCGAGTCGTTCATAGATTGATTATGGAGTTCGAGACATGAATACGGCAGAGCAGGTAATGGACATGCAAAGGTCAGCGCTGGCTACCTGGTCAGACCTTTCGGTGACCGCAATGACTGGTGCAGAACGTTGGTTCACGTTGCAGATAGACGTGATGAGATCGTTGTTTGACGGTGGTCTGGACCAGACCCGCCAAATGGGTGACCTCGATAATCCGCAGAATTTTATTGCTTCGATGACTTCGACCAGTAAGCCGATGATGGACACCGTGATGAGCTACCAAAACGAGTCGTTTCAAATTTTACAATCGACTAGTTTGGAACTATCAACAATTCTCAATCAGCACTGGAGGGGAAGCGCCACCAAGATGCAATCCATGGCAGCAGAATCAGCAGTTCAATCATCCGCCGAAGCCCCTCCGCCCTTCCCTCTCAATACTGCACTACGGTCCATCTTCGGATCCGCCTTCAAGTCGCCGTTTGTTCCGGATTTCACTGATCCATTTAGCCGAGTGTTTGGTAGCTCGCTCGCTGAGAAGGGAAAAAAATCTGCCGAAAGCGCAAAGACACAAAACTCCAGCCAAAAGCGGAGCCCTAACAACGGAGTAGACCCGGGATTGCCAGGGCGGGACTCGCATCCCAGGGCGACTGCCACGTCACGTCGAGCTCACCCGCATTCAAACTAAAACGTACTGCGGGGTTCGAACTTAATATTAGACATGCGCCCCGGCCTCATTTCGGTTCCCGGTCATCTGTCGGTAAATCATGTTGCTTCCTAAATGCCCGGGCTGCCACCTCAGCCCGCCGCGCCAACTCCAGGAGACCATTTCGGTCAAGGTAGTCGGTTACCGTAAACCCCGCTTCATTGCGGGCGGTCGGGTCAGCCCCCTCTGAAATCAATAATTCGACGACCGTTTGTCGCCCTTGGCGGGCGGCCATCATGAGAGGGGTTGTGCCATTGGGAGAATCGGCATCAATGTACGCCGACTCCTCCAATAGCCAGCGGGTCATTGCGACATGCCCCCCCGTTGCAGCGTAATGAAGCGGCGTCCAACCGGGTCGATTAACCTGGGCACCGAGTTCAACCAGCCGGCGCGCGATGACTAGGTCACCTCGCAAGGCGGCAATCATGAGTGGCGTCTCCCCCACTCGGTTCAATGCATCAACCCGCACCTGCTGAGCGGCCAGTAAGTCAGCGATGACTTTACTCGAGCCATGGCGGACGGCGATCAACAAAATAGGATCGCCTCGTGAATCAAAGGAATTGACATCCATGCCTCGCTGCAGCCAGCGCCGCACCATGTCAATTCGGTCGTTCCGAATGGCTTCAAAAAAGGATTCCAGCGGATCCTTATCAGTATTTAAATTCATCTCGTCGACAGGCTGCACCGGGGGTGCGGCCCATCCACTCAAACTGTTCAACGCAACCCATATCCCTAGACCGATACGGCGGGTCAGGCCAAACGCGCGGGGCTGCCGATGTTGCTCGGTGGCGCGATTAGGCGGCATGCTTAAAAAGGTCGAAAAAGTTTTGGCTTGTGACTTCACCCACTGCATTGACCGAAGTATTGCGAATCTCAGCTAGGCGTTTGGCAACTAAGGGGACAAAGCCAGGCTCGTTGGTCTTCCCGCGCATTGGAACGGGTGCAAGATAAGGTGAGTCAGTTTCGATCAACAGGGCGTGGTTCGGTACTTTTGAGGCTGTGGTCCTGAGCTCTTCTGCGGTCTTAAATGTCAAGATCCCGGAGAAAGAAATCTTAAAGCCGAGTTCGATCGCCCCCTGAGCCACTTCCCAGGATTCGGTAAAACAGTGCATGACCCCACCGACGGCATCGGCGCCCTCTTCCCTCAAGATGCGCAGGGTGTCGTCAGAGGCCGATCGCGTGTGAACGATCAGGGGTTTGCGACAACTTCGTGCCGCTCGAATATGGGTCCGAAAACGTTCTCGCTGCCATTCCGCATCGCCTTTGATACGAAAATAATCGAGTCCAGTCTCACCAATGGCGACGACACCGGGGGCCTCTGCCAACGAGACGAGTTCATCCACCGTCGGTTCCCGCACGTCCTCATAGTCGGGGTGAACGCCGACCGAGCTAAACAGGTTTTGATGACCCGCAATGACAGAACGCAAGCGCGGCAGGTCTTCTAGCGTAACGGAGACACAGAGAGCATGAGTAACCTCCGCTGCGGTCATTCGATGCAGAACCGAATCAATGTCCTCAGCAAGATCAGGAAAGTCGAGGTGGCAGTGGGAGTCGATAAACACGTCAATCCTTTGCCGCTCTGAAGGCCTGCATATAAACCCGAAGTGTAGCCTCGGCATATAGGCGCGGGTTGAGTGGGTGGTCAACGCTGCGTCGGAATCTAAGCAATTGCTGGGCGCAGTCAAGGAGTGCCTGAAGATTCGATCGGGCCGCGAGTGAGGTCAATTGACGGAGTTCGGTGCCCTTTGATCGCGGCGGAATGCCGCCGGCTACCCGCGCCAGATCTTCGACCCACCGTTGAAGCACATTAACCCAGAGCAAAGGCTCAAGCCCCTCGAGGCGTTGCGCCACTTCTAGTAGATCTGCATCGGGTAGCGAAGCAATTGCAGACTGTGCACCTTGATAGATCTCGTAACGAATTGGGTCCGTATACGCCCTCGCCGTCAGTGGTGCCCCGCCGCCTGCGTCAAGCACTCGCTGAGCTGCATGGGGCTCTAGGCCGGCCGCTGAAAGCATCCACTCGCGAGCAACAGCATTGGAGGGTGCTGCTAATGCGACAGTGACGCATCGCGATCGGACGGTCGGCAGGATGCGGGCGGGCGCTTCGGACGCCAGAATAAAGATCATCCCCGCAATGGGTTCTTCGAGGGTCTTTAGCAGCGCATTCGCAGCGGCGGCATTAAGGCGGTCAGCGGCGGAGATCAACACAACTTTTTGCCCTGATCGACGGGCCCCCGTCAGGGCAAAATCCCCCAGGGATCGTATCGCGTCAATCCGAATTTCGGGGCGGGTTCGAACAGACTTGCCCCGAGATATGGCGGGTTCAGCGGTTTGTTCGCGCGAGCTCGCGAGCGCCGACTCTTCGGGTTCAGCGGCCGCATCACCCAGCTCATCCGGACCTTCACCATCAAGCCCAACGAAACGGAAATCGGGATGGTTGCCGGCTTGCATCCACTGGCATGCTGGACATTGACCGCAAGCGCCCGCAACCGCATCGGTCTTCAATCCCTCACAGAGAAGGCCACCTGCCAGCGCACGGCCAAATTCCAGGGCGCCGGTTCCAAGGGGAGCAGTCACAAGCAAAGCATGGGGCAACCGAGAACGGCTGGCTAACAGTGGCCCTAACGTGCCCTCGTGCCAAGGGAGTGGATAAAAACCGGCGGTCATGAACGATCTCGATATGACTTTAGAAGTCCGTCCAAATCCATGGCCAGCTGTTGGCGTATCTGTTGTATCGACTGTCGCGCATCGATCAAAAGAAATCTCTCTGGATGCGCTTGAGCCCTTTGGAGGTATTGGTCTTGAACACGCTGATGAAACGGCTCGGGTTCACTTTCAAACCGATCCGATCCCTGCGTTTCATTACGGATAGATCTGCGCTGTTTCGCTACAGCGAGTGGAACGTCGAAAAGCCAGGTCCTGTTCGGGTGTTGACCCTGTTGTGTCCAAGACTCGAGGACAGCAATCCGCTCGGGTACCATTCCGCGGCCGCCACACTGGTAGGCATAGGTGGCATCGGTGAATCGATCGCTAATCACCCATGCGCCGCGGGACAGTGCGGGGTTGATGACTTCTGCTAGGTGCTCTGCCCGCCCGGCGAATAACAACAAGCATTCCGTTGCAGGGGTCATGCTTGCATTTAGCAAGAGCGAGCGAATCTGATCGCCCAAAGGCGTACCCCCGGGCTCGCGTGTGGTCACGACCTCGATGCCCTGGTCACTGAGATAGCCGGCAGCCCAATTGAGGTGACTCGATTTTCCTGCTCCGTCGATCCCCTCAAGTGTCAAGAATTGACCTAGCCGAGCGCGGGTAGTGGGGACCTTGTTGTTAGTCGCGTCCATTGGGATTCCATCAAGGGGATTCTTGCCGACGCTGCCACCGCCGGACGGCTTGGTTGTGCGCGTCGAGGCTTTCGTTAAATTCACTTGACCCATCGCCGCGCGCGACGAAATACAGCGCGTTTGTCTGGGCTGGGGAAATGCTGGCATCCAACGACGCGCGGCTTGGCATTGCAATCGGCGTGAGTGGAAGCCCCGCTCGGGTATAAGTATTCCATGGGGAGTCGGCACGCAGATCAGATCGGCGCAAGTCGCCGTCAAACCGTTCGCCTAGGCCGTATATCGTGGTGGGATCACTCTGCAAGCGCATTCCGGTGCGCAAACGGTTTGTAAACACGGCAGCCACCTTGGAGCGGTCCTCCTCGCGCCCAGTCTCCTTCTCGACAATCGATGCGAGCACCAACAAATCGAGTGGTTTAGCCAGCGGTAGATGATCGCCCCGCCTCTCCCAGGCGCGTCGCAACAGCGTTGTCTGCCGACGATAGGCTCGACCTAAGATCTCGATATCGCTCGCGCCTGGGTAAAAGAGGTAGTAGTCCGGTGCAAACCAACCCTCGGCAAACGCCTGCGTCGCACCAATGGACCGCAAGATCTCGGCATCCGACAATTCTGCGGTGCGATGTTCCAAATCAGGGTGGCGGTTCAGCGCGAGGCGTAGCTGACGAAAATTCCAGCCCTCGATGATGCGAAGCTCGCGCTGCCGTGGGTCGTTACGAACTAGCTTGTTGAGCAGGCCCGACATTGAAATTGGCGCCCTGATCTCGTAGCACCCTGACTTGATCGAGCGGGCGTCGCCACGGAGTCTCAGTGCCCAGCGTATCGATTGGGGGGGGGCTAAGAGGCCTTGCTCTTGAAGACTAGCGCCCAATTTGGCAGGTAGCGTTCCAGGTTCGATGATGACTTCAAGGGAGGGAGTTCGCAAAGTCAACGGCCACCAGCGGTAGCAAGCCCAAACGGCGGCACTTGCAGCGATCGCAAAAAACGCTGCCATCCGGACGATACGGACTCCGAGCCTCAGGCCATTTAAGAACAAATTACCTTCCACGAATTAACGTCGTTCCTCGTCTGTCCCTGACCAACATCCTTCCCAACTGACGCGTTGCCTATGATACTTGGGGCCATGTTCGAATGCCGATTGGAGCCCTGCAATGACTTTGCCCCCTGGCCCCGCCCTTGATCCTGCGGCGCCCCACCCTCCCGTAGATCATTACGTCGATCTAGCCCAGTCGATTGATGCGCAACTCGCGACTGGGAGCGCTGGACCTGAGATTCAGTTGAATCAAATTCAACTGACGCGCCACGGAACGGACGATGGTTTTTACAGTGCATTGCCCGACTTTTCGGTCCTCTGTGTCAGCGGACCGGATGCGGTTGCTTTCCTGCACTCACAGGTCACCAATGATCTTGCCGTGCTCGCCGATCAGAGCGCTCAACTCAATGGCTACTGCACGCCCAAGGGGCGGTTGCTGGCGACCGCCATCACCTGGCGGCTAGCGGATTCGATTCGACTGCTCGTACCAAGTCCTGAGGCCATGAGCCTAGCGTCGCGCCTGCGAAAGTACGTCATGCGGGCGAAAGTCAGCGTTGCGCTCGAGGAGCAAATTGCGGTGATCGGCATCGCACAGTCCGGCGGTGACGTATTAGCTGAATTTGGGATGCATTCTCCATCCCCGATGTGCGCGTCAGTCTCGGGCGATCGGGCCGCGGTAGGTTTAGAACCCGTTTTGGTCGAAGGGCGGAAATTGGCCCGTCAGCTTTTGCTGCTGCGGGGCACGGAGTTGCCTGAGGTCTGGAAAACCTTGGGGCAATTTCTATCGCCTGCCTCGACGTCGGATTGGAGATGGCTAGAAGTACTTTCTGGACAACCGAGGATTGTTGGTGGAGCAGTTGAGCAGTTTGTCCCCCAGATGATCAACCTTGAGCGGGTTGACGGAGTCAACTTCAAAAAAGGGTGCTACCCGGGACAGGAAGTCGTCGCACGCAGTCAGTACCTTGGCAAGCTCAAGCGCCGAATGTTTTTGGCAACAACACCCGGGGCTGAATGCTTGCCAGGCAGCGATGTGTTCGCGACGGGACAGACTGAGCCCGTGGGTAAGGTTGTTCTCGGGGCGCCAGTCCCTCAACACAACGGCCCACTCCCAAACACGACGCAGGTGGTTCTTTTTGAAGCCTCCCGCGAGATCGTTGATGAGAACCTTGATCAAGCTGGCTTGCACCTGGAGGGTCCGGGTGGTCGCGTGCTGTCCGGGCTCGCCCTCCCCTATGCGCTCTGAAGCCGAACAAGTGGGGCAACCGGCTCAACCTTTTCAACCGGTTCAACTGTTTCTCTGGTTCCTGGCGGCATCTGAGCATGACGAAGCCGTCCGGCGTGCATTGAAACTGGCATCGGAGCGATTGGTAGCCGAGTCACCGATGGCTTTATCGACCGCCCCAGTCCACTACCAGCGCATTCCAGCGATTGAGATCAACAACCCTGCCAGCGATCGTGTGAGCACCTGGATGGACGTACATCCGCCGATTCCGTATTCACAGTCCCCCGCCTATCTGGCGTTGGTAGAGCAAATCGCACGAGAAACGGGACTCACCAACTGGGTAAGGGGCGAATATCATGCCGAGTGGTTTTTATGTGCCTAATTGCTTTGGCTTGGCAGTCAAACGCGAATTGGCCACTCATCATCGCTGCGAATCGCGACGAGTTTTTTCAGCGTGAGACCCGCGCCGCTCGATGGTGGGCGAGTGATCCACGAATTCTCGGAGGTCAGGACCTCGAAGCAGGTGGCACCTGGATGGGTGTGACGCGGGATGGCCGCTTTGCCGCGTTGACAAATATCCGTCAACCTGGCGCAGAACCGGCCCGACGCTCGCGGGGTGAACTCGTTGCGTCCTGGCTTGGTGGTCGGCGTGAAGGCACAGCAATGGCAGCGGCAGAAGTCGCGTTTAAGTGCGGAAAAGAATATGGCGGCTTTCACCTGCTGCTTGGCGTAGTCGCCGACCCCGATCTCCCAGACCGTTCGAGCGCCACCGGCTCCTCACTCGTTTGGACTTGCAACCGGGAAGGCGGCGAGCCACGCGCTCTCAGACCGGGAATCTGGGCATGGTCTAATGGAGGTCCCGGTCACGAGTGGCCAAAGACGCAACGATTGATATCGGCGCTTAGCGCTTCGGCTAACGGCTCAAACGTTGACGCGGAAACCCAGACTTGGCTGCTCGAGGCGCTTGCGGACACAACGCCGGCGCCAGACGAACGATTGCCCGAAACCGGAATTGGTCTCGAGCGCGAGCGCGCGCTCTCATCGCCATTCATTCCTGCTCAACGTCTGTCTTCGGGGGCTTTGTACGGCACCCGCGCATCCACGATCGTCCGCGTTGCGAAGAACCAATCCCTGCACTGGCTCGAGCGCAGTTTCGTCCCAGATGGGAGTTACATCGACCGGTCGGAAACGTTTCCGATTCAGTCGCTTGGAGCGCCTAGCTGACGAAAGAACTTAAAAGTCCCGCTGGATTTTGCTGCCAGTTGTTCATCGTCTCCAAACAATTCAGCTTCACAAAAGGCCATTGTTGCAGTCGTGTGAAGGCAAACACCACGGACTTCGATGAGACCCCTCGCGGGTCGCAAAAAACTCGATTTCATCTCAATCGTTACGTTGCCGCCTGTTCCCAGATCAGTCCGCAGAGATCGCCCAGCGCTCGCCATCGCGACATCCAGAAGGGTCATGACGACCCCGCCATGGACGACACCCCAGGAGTTCAAGTGACGCAATTCAGTTTCAAGGCGAATTACAGAACGACCCGACTCGGCGGAAATCAGGTGGATTCCGAGGTCTTCGACAAAAGGAATCGAAATTGGAAAACCGTTCGCTGCACTCATAATCGTACTTGTGATTTGTCAGGTGTCCGCCAACTGCAGATCCTTGAACTGTTCGCGGAGTCGGTTCTTCAGCATTTTTCCAGTCGCCCCCAAGGGAATTGACTCGACGAATTGCACATCGTCAGGAACCCACCAGCGCGGCACTTTGCCGTCAAAAAATTGCAGTAGCTCAACGCGCTCAAGCGCAATACCTGGCTTTGGCACCACCACTAATAGAGGACGCTCATCCCATTTCGGGTGCGGGATGCCGATCACCGCTGCCATCGCCACGCCAGGATGTGCGACCGCGAGATTCTCCAGGTCGACCGAACTGATCCATTCGCCACCGCTCTTGATCACGTCCTTGCTACGGTCGGTGATCTGAAGATAACCATCAGAGTCAATGGTTGCTACATCACCGGTTGGAAACCATCCCTCCCCTTGAGCGTCGGAAGTCAGAGGATTACCGCCAGCGGATTTGAAGTAGGACTCAATCACCCAAGGCCCCCGGGCCTGGAGATGGCCCTGAGATGAGCCATCCCAAGGCAAGTCCTCGCCGGCATCATTAACGACTCTGAGATCCACCCCGAAAAAAGCATGGCCTTGCTTTTCGAGCCGGCGTTGTTGAGCCTCGAGCGGTTCGGAGAGGTGTTTGTTTTGGAGGGCGCAGACGGATCCCAGCGGCGAAAGCTCGGTCATCCCCCAAGCATGAAGTACCTCGACACCATACCGCTCACGAAACGCCCGGATCATCGAGGGTGGGCAAGCCGAACCGCCAATGACGGTGCGTTTCAGACTGGTGAATCGCAGTTGGTGGCTCTCGAGGTGGTTCAGCAGCCCAAACCAGATGGTTGGCACGCCTCCCGAGAAGGTTACCTGCTCGGATTCAAAGAGCTCGTAAAGCGAGCGTCCATCAAGGTTTGGGCCAGGAAAAACAAGCTTGGCACCGACCAGCGCAGCAGCGTAGGGGATGCCCCAGGCGTTGACATGGAACATGGGCACCACCGGCAGAATGCAATCCCGCGCCGAAAACCCAAACGCATCCGGTAGGCAAGAGGCGTAAGCATGAAGAATCGTTGAACGATGGCTATAGAGAACCCCTTTAGGGTCACCCGTTGTTCCGGAGGTGTAGCAAAGTCCTGATGCCCGCTGCTCGTCAAACTGGGGCCAATTCCATTGATCCGAACCGGATTGAATGAGGTCCTCAAAGGCGATCAGGTTTGGAATGCCCGTGCTAATCCCGGCTTCATTCGGCAGCAGGGTTCGGTCGCACAACGCGATCCAGGTCTTGACCGAGGGACACCGAGTGGCGATCGAGCGAACGATGGGCAGGAAGGTGAGATCGAAGACGACGGCTACATTTTCGGCGTGACCAATCATCCACGCGATCTGATCGGGATGGAGGCGTGGATTGATCGTGTGCGTAATCGCGCCCATGCCCGAGACACCATAGTAGGTCTCGAGATGACGGTAGCCATTCCAGGCTAGCGTCCCGATTCGATCACCCTGCTCGATCCCGATCGACTCCAGGGCGCTCGCGAGTTGCCCCGCACGGACAGCACAGTCGGCCCAAGTGTAGCGATGAATATCGCCCTCGACCCGGCGGGAAACCACCTCAACGTGCCCGTGGTGCCGCGCGGCGTGCCGCAAGATCGAGGAGATCAGTAGCGGCATCTTCATCATTTGTCCAAGCATTGGTGTCCCCTAGCGATCAATTTAGTGTTTTCTGAGGCCCTATTCTCGCTTGCGATTAAACTGAACGCCATCACTGTTAGTCGTTCACCCTTCGGTCCGACAACTCTGTAGGTCGACCGAGCTCAACGAGTCGTCAATGTCAGTCGCGCCTGCGATCAATCAACGGAATCTTTATGGCTTCACCCATCCGTATCGAACACCCGGACGCTTTTTGGCGAAGCCGGCTGACGCCCACTGAGTATGCCGTCACACGACGCGGAGCGACCGAACCAGCCTTCACCGGCCGATATTGCGACCATAAGGAGCCCGGCACCTACCACTGCGTTTGTTGTGGATCCGATTTGTTCGTCTCCGACCACAAGTTCGACTCTCGCAGCGGTTGGCCGAGCTGGTGGAAGCCGCTCGAGACATCCCAGATTTCGGAGCGTGTCGATACTGCTCACGGAATGATCCGCACGGAGATCTTATGCGCTTCGTGTGACGCGCACCTCGGGCATGTCTTCCCGGACGGTCCCAAACCAACCGGGTTGCGCTATTGCGTTAATTCCGCCGCGCTAAGGTTTGAACCCGCAAACCCTGAGAAGACTCCATGAACTTTCTCGTGGATTTTCTGCCAATCGTCGTCTTTTACGTCACCTACAAGTTCGTCAACCTGTATTTCGCAACAGGAGTTGCGATCGCAATGACGGTTGTCATGCTCGCGTGGATGAAATTGACCGGGAGACGAATCGAGCCAATGCGCTGGGCATCGCTGGTCATCATCGTGGTTTTTGGGGGCGCAACTCTCCTTTTCCAAGATGAGACCTTTATTAAGTGGAAACCAACGGTGTTGTATGGGCTGTTCGTGATTTTGCTGGTTGGCGCCCGATTGCGCGGCAGTAATGCGCTGGCGGGCATGATGAGGAATCAACTGACACTGCCCGATGCAGTCTGGAACCGACTCAGTGCCATGTGGGTCGGGTTCTTTTGCCTGATGGCGGCGTTGAACCTGGTAATTGCCTACCGCTTTGACACAGAAACCTGGGTCAACTTCAAGCTTTTTGGGGCAACGGGCTTAACGGTCATTAACGTCCTGCTGCAAGCGGTTTACGTCAATCGCCACCTCCAACAGGGCACTATCGTTTCTGATGAACCTCCAATCCCTAAGGTCGCCGATGCGTCCAACCCTTGACGAAATTCGCGCACGTCTGCGCGCCGGGTTTCCCGATGCGACGGCCCTCGAAGTTCATGACGACAGTGCGGCCCATGCTGGACACGCCGGCTCGAAGGACGGCGCTGGGCACTTTAGAGTCCTGATTACCTCAAGTCGGTTTGAGAATCTGCGGCCGGTGGCACGACATCGGCTTGTGTATGATTGCGTCGCGGACTGGATGCCGCACCGAATTCACGCTCTGTCTCTGACTGCAACGACCGCTCCAATCGGGACTAACGACCCATCGGTGGGCCGTTGATGTCAAATCCTCCGCTCAATCTGGAACGTATCAATGCTCTCTTTGCTTACCGTTAAAGGCCGCGCTGTTGCTTCTCTCGTCGTCGCATCAGCCTTTGTCATTGGTGTTGGTATTTCGACTCCAACGTTGGCGCAAAATGCCGTGGTCGTTAACGGCAAGGCCATCCCCAAAGCCAAGCTCGATGAGTTTCTAAAGGCGCTGGCCGCCCAAGGCCGAGCGACTACCCCAGAACTGCGTGAGATGGTCCGCGAAGAATTAATCTCCCGCCAACTCTTTCTCGAAGAAGCAGAGCGTAAGGCACTCTTCAAAAATAGCGATATCAAGCAGCAGCTAGAGGCCTCCCGCGAAGATATCCTGATTCGCGCCCTAATCCGTGATCAGATTAAAAGCCATCCGGTCAAAGACGCCGACGTTCAGGCCGAGTACGACAAACTGTCCAAAGCCCAAAGCGGTGAAAAGGAATTCAAGGCGCGCCACATCCTTGTGGAAGCCGAAGACACCGCAAAGAAGCTCATTGCGGAGATCAAAGCCGGGGCGAAGTTTGAAGATCTGGCCAAACAGTCTAAAGATCCTGGCAGCGCAGCCAACGGTGGTGACCTTGACTGGAACCCGCCCGGAACCTTTGTGAAGGAATTTGGCGAAGCCATGAGCAAGTTGGAGAAAGGTCAGCTCACCGAGCAACCGGTCAAGACCCAGTTCGGATGGCACGTGATTCGAGTCGATGACATCCGGACCATGGCTCCGCCGCCACTCGATCAACTCAAACCACAGCTCCAGCAAGAACTCGAGCGCCGCAAGATTCAGCAACTCCAGAAAGATTTGCGTGCCAAGGCCAAAATCGAATAACGCGATCGCGCCGCGCTCGCTTTCCAAGTACCGATTCCCTTCGAACCCCTAGGAGTAAGCATGAGCGAGAAACCCCAGCCCGCAGATCAGACGTTTGAGGACGAGGTCCTGAGCTCGATTGAGGAAGAGCTTCCTGAGCTTGTAAAAATGGTGGTGGTCGGCATGGATCGTGATGGCGACGTCATCGTGCTTGGCTTTGACCGCAAAGACGAAGATGGACTCCTCGACGAAATCGGGGTTTTCCGCCTGCTCGGACAGGGAATTACGGGAATGTCTGACATCATTGAACAGGACGATGCGGAGCCAACCGAGGGCGAATAGTCTTTGTTTTGACGGGGTTAGCGCTCGATGATCCGGACGGAAGTCCCTGGCGCGACCTCGTCAAATAATTCGGCGAGATCCGTATTTTTCATCCGAACACACCCGATTGAGCCGGGTATTCCCATCGCGACCCGATCAGGGCTGCCATGGATGTAGATATAGCGGCGCATGGTGTCGACGGTGCCCCATCGATTGAATCCGGGTTCAGTCCCACTTAGCCAAAGAATCCGGGTCAATATCCAGTCCCGCTTCGGAAACGCCAGGTCAAGTTCGGGCGACCAAATCTCGCCAGTTGGGCGCCGCCCAACGAACACGGAATTGAGGGGCATCCCTGCACCGATTTTAGCGCGTACTTGATGTTCGCCGCGTGGAGTCTTAAAGCTCCCTATTAGTTCACCAGCCCCGTTCGCTGCCGTCGAAACGGACCAACGAGACAACAAACGACCCTCGTCGCAAAGATCAAGCTGCTGCCGAGCAAGATTGATCAGGATCGTCCTCATCAAGATTCGCCTTATAAATGCGGGATTTTTGTAGACGTCGAGCAGCGAAAAAATCTGCGAGAAGGTGGGCCGATTCAGGTGCCATGACGCCTGAAACAACCTTAGTGTGGTGATTGAGCTTTGGCTCGCCAAACAAATCAACGACGCTGCCGCACGCACCCGTCTTGGCATCAGAGGCGCCAAATACCAGCCGCTGAATTCGAGCGTGCTGAATCGCACCGGCGCACATGGCACAGGGCTCAAGCGTCACATAGATTTCGCATTCCGTGAGGCGGTAGTTGCCCAGATGTTTACCTGCGGCCCGAATCGCAGAGATTTCAGCGTGCGCGCTGGGGTCCTGGTTGCCAATGGGCGCATTGTGACCAACCCCGACCAATTCCCCACGTTTGACGATCACCGCACCGACTGGCACCTCACCTGCGCGCGCGGCTAGGTCAGCTTGTGCGAGTGCCAAACGCATCCAGTCCGGATCGGACTGGGCCGCATCGACTCTACTTTGCAAGCTTCGCCTTCTTCGAGTGTTTCTTGGAGTGATGTGCGGCAAGTGCGCCTTTCTTGAGGCCGGAATGTTTGGCCTTTGCCGAGTTCTTTTTCGCCGAATGATGAGCGGCATGATCTGCTGAACGGGAGGCGGAACGGCGAGACGTCTTGGCGACCTTTGTGGCCGGGGCCTCAGAAGCGGGCGAGGCGTTGGCCTGAACTGCACTCGAAGCGGCCGGTGCGGGAATCGGTGTTGGGATCGGTGCAGGCGTTGGCGTCGGAGCAACGAGGGGCGCCGGTGTTGGCGTTGGGGTGGATGATGGCTTGGTGGCGGCTGGAGTTTGGCTGAACGCTGATGCGCAAAGAACAGCCAAAAGTGCAGACAGCGAGATGGACTTCAACATGGGACCGCCAACTTCAAGAATTCAAAACCGCAGAGTACGCCCTTTTCAAACCGAGTTACCGCACGAAGGCGCCCGGTGGCGGTGGCGGTGGCATGCCGGGCGGTGGTGGTGGTGGCGGCAAGCCTGCTGGTGGTGGAAGCATGGGCCCATTGTTGGCCGGAACAACGAGCGTTGTGGTCCTTGTTTCGGTCGCCATCACGGGTTGATTCTGTGGAAGCGACCGAACAGCACCGACGACTGGCACGCGTTGTCCACGCCCATACATGCATTGAATGTACGCATGATCGTAACTGCGTTGGCTGCCGTAGACACCGGACCTCGCAGCGGCGGAGCCAGCCATCGTTCCGAACAGCAGCCCGGTTCCCGCTCCAACGCCGGCACCTTGATTACCGCCAATCGCCGCCCCTGCCACCGCGCCAATCACGGTGCCTAACGCAGCATTTCGCACAGCGTTATCATTGGCCGCCTGATTCGGGCCGGCGCCGCCGACCTGAGCACTGGCATAACGCCGGCACAGGTCGTCATCTACTCGAAACTCATCAAAGCTCTTTCCGGTGCCTGGCAACGCCAGTACGCTGGGACCCGAAGGCAAACTCGCGCAACCTGCCGCCAACAGAGCAGCCCCGACCACCGCGATCCATCTCAATTGAAGCTTCACGATCTTAGTATCCTGCAGAAAGAAAACGACTACTGATTTTCCACTTGCGGCGAAGTTCCTTGCGGAGAAACAAGCTGTGGTGGGACCGCTTGTGGTGCAAACACCTGAGGTGAAACAAGCTGCCAGGGACTGGCGCACTGCGCCACAGTCGGGTAGTACGCCTGAGAGTCGGAGCAGTAGAACCACCACTGCCCCGGGGGCCGGGCTGGAATCGCTGGGGGATTATTTTCGATATACACCGGCGGTGTGGGAGGCATCACAATCGCTGGCGGGTAGTAGCCTGGGTAGTAAGGGGGGTAGTAATAACTGGGCGGATAAAAGCCAGGCGCATATAGTGGGCCACCAAGGTAAATCCCGAAATGGGCCCTGCCGCCACCATGACGACCGTAGCGCTGCGCGAGTGCCGCGTCAGCGACCAACATGCTTGAGACCGCCAGGACCACACAGACGAAACTCTTCATGCGATTCACGATGGCACTCTCCATAAAGCAGATGCTTTCGAGTGTATCAACCGTATGACGGACCGGGCGGCGCAATTTGTTTCGAAAGGTAACTAGCCGCGGACTTCATTGACTCACGTCAGGCTGGCCAACCAAGCTTCCAGACCAGTCACAACGCCCCGCGCGAATCGTTCAAAGACGGGTTCCACCACGAAGCCAAGGTGCGGAGTCATCAGTAGGCGAGGCGTGTCGCGCAACGGGTCGTCAGCCGGCAGTGGTTCCTGATCAAATACGTCCAATGCGGCCATCCCGATGCTCCCCCTCCGCAGTGCATCGGCCAGGGCCGGCATGTCAACCAAGGCCGAGCGAGAGGTGTTGACCAGCAAACTGTCGGGCCGCATTTGTGCCAGTCGGTCGGCATTGATCAATTGCCGGGTTGACGCGGAGGGGACCAAATGAAGGCTCACCACCTTGGCGCGGGCCAGCAAGGTCTCAAGGGAAACCGAGTGCGCGCCATGGGCAGCGGCGCGCTCGGCGCTCATATTAGGACTCCAGGTCAGGATCTCCATGCCCAATGCTTTCCCAACTGAAGCCACCCGTCGACCAATTTCACCCAGGCCCACTAGGCCAAGTACCTCGCCATAAAGCACGCCTGGTAACGATTGTGGCCGGGGAAAACGCCAATGGCCCTCGTGCACCAACGTGCTGTATTCGGCAAGCTGGCGACTGGCTGCGAGAATAAGGGCCCAGGTGAGCTCGGTGGTACTTTCTTTGGAAGGCCCCCAATCGGTATGGCTGACAGGGATCCTGCGCTCGGCTAAAGCAGCGAGGTCGAGGGTGGCGTTGCGCGAGCCTGTAAAAACAACGAAACGCAATTTTGGCAAACGCGCGATCGTTGCCGCGTCCAGCGGTGTGCGATCACGAACCAGAACCAAGGCGTCGGCCTGCTCGGCCGCGGCCAGCAGATCTGCACCCTCAAGGTGCTGATGATAAAAACGAATGTCAGCCACCGCCTCGATTGCATGCCAATTACCGAGTCGGTAGAGGGCCCGCTCGAGGTCGCCAAAAACTACAATTTGAGGTCGGCCCTCGAGGTTTTGCATGATCAGCGCGAGCTCGAAGACATGGGTGTCGCCAATCTCGTAAGGTCCCTCAAATCGGACGCATCGCCGATGACCCAGGCCGACTGGATCAGATCGTGAGTCTGCTGCGGACCGAGTACCGGGTCTGATAAGCCTTGGAATTTGGCGTCCAACTGCGCATCGGTCATCGGGTTCTGAAGCGAACCAATGGCATGCTCGACCCGAACGTGCACCTGTCTGCCGTCAACCAGTTTGGCAGTCAGTTCGACCGCCGATTCTTCGATCGTATCGTCCACTGTTGCATGCACTTTGCGACGCAGCGCCACCATGTCTGGTCGCGTCACCACCTCATCTGAAAACTCTTCTTCGGTCGCCTGACCAAAAGTCAGGCCGGCAGCGCAACCGTGATAAACGCTGAATTTGGCTTGTAACCCGTCGACGGGTTCTTTCTTGCCGGTGAGTTCCAGCACCAGGGAGTGCACCTTGAGCTCCAGGGTGGCAATCTGCTCGGGTGCGATACCCTGCGCACGCAATTGCGCGCAGCCATCAATGCTCGGATGGATGACAATTCCACAAGCAAAGGGCTTAAAGGTATTCAGAACGATCTCAAACGTCTTCCCGAGACCCTCGGTGATTTCGGACCAATCGTTCTTGGTCGAAATGGTTTGCATCATCCCGCGCGGAGCCTCCAGGGCTCGTGGGCTCGCAGTAAAACCTTGTTGTGCTAGCAGTGCCGACATCAGTCCAGCTCGCGCAGCGCCGCCAGGATGAAACGGTTTTGTCATGCTGCCGAATTGCTCACGCACGCCGACCGGTTGTGACGCGGCGATCCCCAACGCCATTGCGGTCTGATCGACGTTTAAACCCAGCAATCGGGCACAGCCCGCCGCTGCACCGACCGTGCCAGTTGAGCCCGTAATGTGCCAGCCTCGATCGTAATGATCGGGGTACATGGCATTGCCAATGCGACATGAAACATCAATACCAAGCACCAGGGCATCGATTAGGGAGCGGCCACTTGCGCCCTTGTATTCAGCCAACGCCAGCAAAGCGGACGCGACGGGACCGGCCGGGTGAATAATAGTTTTGAGGTGCGTGTCGTCAAAGTCGAAGGTGTGAGAGCTAATTCCATTGATTAACGCAGCGGAGGCCATATCCACCTTCTCCGACCGGCCCAGAATGCTTGCCTGGGGCGCTGGTTCAAGCATTTGAACCGCCGCCAGCGCGGCCTGAGCGGACTCGTGGTTTGCGGCACCGACCGCACAACCCAGCCAGTTCAGGAAGGTCCGGTGGGCTGCATGGTCGACCTCGTCGGACCAGCCCCGAGATGGATAAGTCGCGACAAATTCTGCCAATAACCGCGTGATTGGAGGTGCATGGTGGTCTGCTGGGACCTGAGTGTTACGTGCCATAAAAACTCTTTCAGCCCTCTAGTTGGATATTTCGATCTTTAACGAGTTGGGTCCAGCGAGCGATATCCGCTTTGATGAATTTCCCAAAAGCCTCGGGCGTCATCGGACGCGGCTCGATCGCTTCGATGGCGAGCTTATCTGCCATATCCGGCGCCTGCAGGGTTAAAACAAGGGTGTCGCTCAGAGTCTTCACAACATCGGCAGGCAACCCAGCCGGTCCGACGACGCCGTACCACTGTTGGGCATCGAAGCCCCTGAAACCCGACTCTTCGAGGGTCGGAACTTCCTTAAGCAGCGGGTGACGGTTTTGCCCGGTAATGGCAAGTGGCCTAGCTCGTCCCGAGCGGATATGGGGCATGGCGGCCGCGAGCCCCGGGAACATTGCCTGAGTCTGACCACCGATGAGGTCGTTGAATGCAGGCGCAATCCCGCGGTAGGGTATGTGGACCATAAACGAGCCCACCTGTTGCTTGAACAACTCCATGGTCAGATGTGTCAGCGAGCCCTGGCCGGCAGATCCATAGCTAAGTCTGCCGGGGTTCTTTCGAACGTACTCCAGGAATTCCTTGAGTGTCCTCGCAGAAAGGTTCGAATTAATCACCAGAACGTTCGGCGTGCCGCCAATCATCCCAACCGGAGTGAAATCCTTGATTGGGTCATACGGAAGAACCCGGGTCGCTGGACTTGTCCCATGGGTGGCCACATAACCCTGCAGCAGGGTGTAGCCATCGGCGGGGGCTCGGATGGCTGCCTGACAGGCCAGGACTCCGCCGCCCCCGCCAATGTTGTCAACTACAAAGACCTGTTTCAGCGCCCGGCCCCAACGTTCCGTCACCGTACGACCTACCAGGTCACTTCCACCGCCAACCGCGACCGGAACAATGTACCGAAGCGTTTTGGTTGGAAACCCAGGCTCTGCAAGTGCGCGCTGGACCGGCAAGGCAACCGCGGCGGCTGCCTGCAAAAGATTTCTACGCTTCATCTGATGAGACCCAAATTTATTCCCACTCGATCGTCGCCGGCGGCTTTCCGCAGATGTCATAAACCACCCGGTTAATGCCCCGCACTTCATTGATAATCCGGTTCGACACTCGGCCCAACAAGGCATGAGGCAGGTGCGCCCAATGGGCGGTCATAAAATCCGTGGTCTGAACCGCCCGCAGGGCGACCACCCACTGGTAGGTACGGCCGTCGCCCATGACACCGACCGATCTCACCGGCAAAAACACTGCAAATGCCTGGCTTGTGAGGTCATACCAACTCTGTTCAACCTGAACCGCCTCACAGAGTCCGGCGAAGTGATCTTGGTCCGTCGCCTTGGTATTTTTCAGTTCCTCGAGAAAGATAGCGTCGGCCCGTCGCAACAGATCGGCGAATTCAGCCTGAACTGGACCGAGAATCCGCACGCCCAAACCTGGCCCGGGGAATGGGTGACGGTGGATCATTGAAGCCGGCAGTCCTAGTGCAAGACCGAGCGCGCGAACCTCGTCCTTGAAAAGATCCCGCAGGGGCTCCAGTAATTTTAGATTGAGCGTTTCGGGCAATCCACCTACGTTGTGGTGACTCTTGATTTTTGCAGCATTCTTATTTTTGCCACCGGCCGATTCGATGACGTCGGGGTAAATGGTGCCCTGCGCCAACCACTTGGCACTGACCGGTAGGCGATTTGCCTCGGTCTGGAAAACCTCGACAAACTCTGCTCCGATGATTCGACGCTTCTGCTCGGGGTCCGAAACATCTCTTAGCTTGCTCAAAAAATTCTCAGAGGCGTCGACGTGGACGACCTTAACGCCAAGATGTTCGGCGAATATCGACATTACCTGGGCGCCCTCGCCCATCCGGAGCAAGCCGTGATCAACGAAAACGCAGGTGAGCTGGTCACCGATTGCCCGATGAATCAGGGCGGCGGCCACAGACGAATCAACGCCGCCCGATAAACCTAAGATGACGTGCTCATCACCCACCTGACGACGGATCAAGTCGACGGCCTCGTCAATGTGCGACGCCATCTGCCAGTCCCCTGCGCAGCCGCATATCTCGCGAACAAAACGCGTGAGAATGGCCGCTCCCTGGCGTGTATGGGTCACTTCAGGGTGGAATTGCACGCCATAGAAGTTCCGTGTCTCATCAGCCATCCCAGCGATCGGGCAAGAAGCAGTCGACGCCATCAGCCGAAAGCCCTCTGGCAACGCGATGACCTTGTCACCGTGGCTCATCCAGACATCGAGCAGGCCGTGCCCTGCTTCGTTGGTCCGATCCTGGAATCCCTCAAGAAGTCGGGTATGCCCGCGAGCGCGCACTTCGGCTGAACCAAATTCCCGGGTTGGACTGCTTTCTACGCGTCCCCCCAGTTGAGTGGCCATTAACTGCATGCCGTAGCAGATCCCGAGTACTGGTACGCCAAGCTTGAATACGGTTTCTGAGACCGTTAGTGACGCGGAATCGGTCGTCGACGCAGGGCTACCCGAAAGGACGACGCCCTGTGCGCCGAACCCTCGAAGGAAGGCTTCGGAAACGTCGTGAGGGTGAATCTCGCAATAAACCTGCCCCTCGCGGACCCGTCGCGCAATCAGCTGAGTGACTTGCGACCCAAAATCAAGAATCAATATCCGTTGGTGCGCCACGCAAGATTTCTCCAGTCGAATCAGTCGGCCCGATAGTTCGGTGCTTCTTTGGTGATCTGAACGTCATGTACGTGGCTCTCACGAATGCCCGCCGCGGTAATTTCGACAAATTGGCTTTGGGTCCGCATTTCGTCGATACCGGCACATCCGCAATAGCCCATCGAGGCCCGGAGGCCGCCGCAGAGCTGAAACAAGATTGCAGCCAGTCCGCCTTTGTAGGGCACGCGCCCTTCGATCCCCTCTGGAACCAGCTTATCGACTCCCGTCGAAGCATCTTGAAAATAGCGATCGGCCGCGCCCTGTTGCATCGCACCGATTGAACCCATTCCGCGGTAGCTTTTGTAGGAACGCCCCTGATACAGAATGACCTCACCGGGGGCTTCTTCGGTACCGGCGAACATCGAGCCCATCATGACCGAGGAGGCGCCTGCGGCGATCGCTTTTGCAACGTCGCCGGAGTATCGAATACCGCCATCGGCAACCGCAGGAATGCCGAGTGATTCAAGCGCGCTGGCCACCTCGGCGATTGCCGTAATTTGAGGAACGCCGACCCCGGCGACCACCCTTGTGGTGCAAATTGAACCGGGGCCGATCCCGACCTTGACCGCGTCTGCTCCAGCTTCAGCAAGTGCCAGCGCTGCAGCAGCCGTGGCGATATTGCCGGCAATGATGTCGACCTGTGGATAGGCTGATTTCATCTGGCGGACTTGTTCGAGTACGCCGAGGGTATGTCCGTGGGCCGTATCTACAACGATGACATCTACGCCCGCCGCAACCAGACGAGCCACCCGCTCAGATGAATCCCCACCGACCCCAACTGCGGCACCGACCCGCAATTTGCCGGCGGAGTCCTTGCAAGCGTGAGGGTGTTCCGTCGCCTTTAAGATATCTTTGACGGTAATCAGACCCTTCAGGTGAAACTCCTCATCGACAACCAGTACACGCTCCAACCGATGACGGTGCATGAGCGTCTGTGCCTGATCGAGGCATGTTCCTTCAGGGACAGTAACCAGTCGGGCCCGAGGCGTCATGATGTCGCGCACAGGGATATCGAGCCGTTGTTCAAACCTTAGATCGCGGTTCGTCACGATGCCAACGACACGTCCTTCATCGATCACGGGTAGGCCCGAAATGCGGTAATGCTGGGTTAATGCGACCACATCGCGAACCGACATTGTTGGCGGGACTGTAATTGGGTCCGAGACAATCCCTGATTCAAAGCGTTTGACCCGCGCCACCTCGTTGGCCTGGGCCTCGGGTGAGAGATTCTTGTGAACGATCCCGATACCGCCTTCCTGTGCCATTGCAATGGCCAACCGCGCTTCGGTCACGGTGTCCATCGCAGCAGAAACGAGCGGGATATTTAGCGCGATGTTGCGCGTGAGTCGTGTCCGCAACGAGGTTTCGCGGGGCAAAATTTCGGAATAGGCGGGGATCAGCAAGACGTCATCGAACGTCAATGCGCGGGTGACAACCCGCAATCCGCTGGAGGACCCCGACCGTGTGGGCCCTGTCGATGGCACGGCGCGTTCGCGCATCGCAGCCTCCTCTGACAAAACGCAATTATACCGATGGCTCTCGACGGAGGGGGCCGCGAGCGTCCGGTCTCCAGCGACTGCGGGGAGCCGCAGCACGCTTATCGTCCACCCGATCTCGCCGGTCTTCCTTAGGCTGGGCAATGAGCGGTCGCAACAATTCAACGCGATCGCCCTCCTCGAGCATGCGTTCCGCGGTCACCCGTTGGTTCCAGACCGCGAGCGCCCAAGGCGGCGAGGAATCCGCCCCCGAAATTGGCATCAGCCATCGCGGATCTTTCCGCGCAGCCAACTTCAAGGCGTCGAGGACACTGGACCCCAGGGGGAGCTTCAGTGTCAGCAACTGTGCGCTGCCATCTGTCGCCAAAACTAGCTCGACCGTTAAAAGATCGGGCGCTTTAATCGATTCCATACAACTCGTCGGCGCGGCGAACAAAGGCGTCGACAAAACTCTTGGCAATCGGGTCAAACACGCTGCCCACAACCTTTTCCAGCAGGCTATTCGAGAATCGATAGTCCAACTGAAAATCCACGCGACAGGCGCTCTCGCTCAAAGGAGTGAAGGTCCATTCACCGGTCAGCATCGCAAACGGCCCGTCCACAAGGCGCATCCCGATTCGCTGGCCTTCAATGTGATCGTTGCGGGTCGTGAACGACTGCCGTAAGCCCTTGAACGCGATCGTTAAAGTTGCAGTCATACCCTCAGGGCTTGACTCGCACACACGCGCTTCTCCGCACCAAGGCAAGAAGCCTGGATACGAGGTCACGTCAGCGACAAGATCAAACATTTGCCGGGCCGTGTGGGGCAACAACACGCTACGGGTAACGACAGCCATATACTGAAGAATTGTAAGCGGCAAATACGACGCAACATGTCGATCATCGAAAACCGCAAGGCCAATCACGACTACTTTATCGAGGAACGCCACGAGGCGGGCCTGGTCCTCGAGGGTTGGGAAGTGAAAGCGATCCGCGCCGGTCGGGCCCAGATCCAGGAAGCTTATGTGATCATTCGAGATGGCGAACTCTGGCTGCTCGGGGCCCACATTTCGCCTTTGCTCGCTGCGTCGACCCATATTCGTCCTGATCCGGTCCGGACCCGCAAGCTGCTCATGCGCGGCGCCGAGATCAGCAAGCTGATCGGCAAAGTCGTTCGCGCCGGCTACACGCTGGTTCCGCTAGACATGCACTACTTAAAGGGCCGTATCAAGCTGGCGGTCGGCCTGGCCAAGGGCAAAAAGCAACACGATAAACGCGCGTCCGAAAAAGATCGCGAATGGCAGCGCGATCGGGCACGCCTGATGAAGACCCGGGCCTAACCCAGCGTTTAACCCATTGTTTAACCCAGTGTTTCACCCAGTTTCGAGATCTTGTTTTTCGCATTACGATGCGGGCGAGTATTCACCTCTTAGGAGCATTTTATGTCTCGGACCCTGAAGCCTTCTCACATCGCACAATCGATTGCGGTGAGTGCTGTCTTTGCAACCGCCACCGGGTTTGTTAACGCCCAGACGGTGATCAAAATTGGTCACGTCGCGCCACTGACCGGTAATCAAGCCCATCTTGGAAAAGATAATGAAAACGGTGCGCGGCTCGCCATCGAAGATCTGAATGAGAAGAAGATCAAGATTGGCGGGCAGGAGGTCAAATTTGAACTTCTGCCTGAGGACGACGGGGCAGATCCAAAACAAGGCACCGCAGTCGCACAGAAGCTGGTCGATGCGAAGGTGGCGGGCGTCATCGGGCATCTGAATTCCGGTACAACGATCCCCGCTTCCAAGATTTATTTCGAGGCTGGGATCCCCCAAATTTCGCCCTCAGCCACGAATCCAAAATACACGATGCAGGGCTACAAGACCGCATTCAGGGTGGTTGCAAACGATGGTCAACTGGGTGGAACGCTCGGTCGGTATGCCGTTAAAGATCTCAAGGGCAAAGCGATTGCAATCATTGATGACCGAACGGCCTACGGCCAGGGGGTTGCCGATGAATTCGAGAAGGCGGTTAAGGCCGCAGGGGGCAAACTTTCCGGACGAGAATTCACCAACGACAAAGCGACCGACTTTGCAGCCATCCTGACCAAGTTGAAGGGAAGCAAGCCGGACGTCGTATTTTTTGGCGGGATGGACGCCGTCGCGGGACCGATGCTGCGCCAGATGAAGCAACTCGGCATCAAGGCCAAGTTCTTGGGTGGCGATGGCATTTGTACTGCCGAACTCGCCAAACTCGCTGGCGACGCGATGGGCGATGAGCAGGTGGTTTGCGCCGAAGCAGGCGGTGTGACGGCCAAGCAAGAAAAGGGACTCGAAGACTTCAAGGCCCGTTTCAAGCAGAAATACAACGCCGAGGTTCAGATCTACGCGCCCTACGTTTATGACGCCACGATGGTGATGGCGTCAGCAATGCAGAAGGCTAATTCTGCCGATCCGGCGAAATACCTTCCCGAACTCGCCAAAATCAGCATGACGGGCGTCACTGGGACCATCGCGTTTGACGCGAAGGGTGACATCAAAGACGGCACCCTCACCCTCTTCACCTATAAGAAAGGTCAAAAGGAGAAGATCGCCGTCGTTCGATAAACGCTTCGCGTGCGCGGGCGCTCAGCGGCCTGGGCCGCTGAGTCGATTCCAGGTCGGGATCACAGTGTCGGGATTGAGCGAAATCGACTCAATCCCTTGATCGACCAGCCACTCAGCAAGATCTGGATGGTCGGACGGCCCCTGGCCGCAGATCCCGACGTATTTACCCGCAGCCCGGCACGCGCCAATTGCGCGCTCTAGCAGGATCTTCACTGCCGGATCTCGCTCGTCGAAGCCTTCGGCGACGAGCCCCGAGTCCCGGTCGAGCCCCAGCGTGAGTTGTGTCAGGTCGTTGGATCCGATTGAGAATCCGTCGAAATATTCGAGAAAGTCCTCGGCCAATAGCGCATTGGATGGCAATTCGCACATCATGATGAGCCTCAAACCGCTCTGTCCCGTTGCATCAGCACCCGATCCGCGCTTGAGGCCACGCGCGGCCAAAAGTTCGACGACACGCCTCGCCTCGCTGACTGTACGCACAAACGGCACCATGAGTTCGACATTGGTCAAACCCATTTCTTGACGTACCCGCAGAATCGCCTCGCACTCCATCGCGAAGCACGCCGCAAAGTCAGGTGATAAATAGCGCGCTGCGCCGCGGAACCCGAGCATCGGATTCTCTTCCTCGGGCTCGTACCGGTTGCCGCCGATCAGTTTTCGGTATTCATTGGATTTAAAGTCAGATAGACGTACGATTACGGGGTGCGGCCAGAATGCAGCCGCAATCGTCGCCACGCCTTCAGTCACCTTGTCGACGAAAAATGTCCGGGGATTCGCATGACCGCGCGCCACGGATTCGACCGCCTTCTTGAGTTCTGCATCCACGTTGGGATAGTCGAGAATCGCTTTCGGGTGAATCCCAATATTGTTGTTGATAATGAACTCTAACCGGGCCAGACCAACCCCGGCGTTCGGCAACTGCGCAAACTCAAAGGCCAACTGAGGATTGCCGACGTTCATCATGACTTTGACTGGAGGAACCGGCATTTCACCGGTCGCCACCTCGGTTACTTCAGTCTCGAGCAAGCCGTCATACACATGTCCGGTATCGCCTTCCGCGCAGGAGACAGTGACGAGCAGCCCATCGGACAGACAATCCGTAGCATCGCCGCAACCGACCACGGCAGGGATCCCAAGTTCACGCGCAATGATGGCCGCATGGCAAGTCCGCCCGCCTCGATTCGTGACGATTGCGGCGGCCCTCTTCATCACTGGTTCCCAATTGGGGTCGGTCATGTCCGTCACCAATACGTCGCCGGGTTGAACACGGCTCATTTCAGACGGGTCCGCAACCACTCGCACCGCACCGGCACCGACCTTTTGGCCAATGGCGCGCCCGGTAGCCAGGATGGCTGAAGTCCCCTTGAGTCGGAAGCGCTGCTGGACCTGTCCGATCGACTGACTCTTGACGGTCTCGGGCCGGGCCTGAAGAATGTAAAGCTGCCCATCGAGACCGTCGCGACCCCACTCGATGTCCATCGGACGACCGTAATGACGTTCGATCACGACCGCATGCTGCGCGAGCTCAATGACCTCTTGATCACTCAACGAGTATCGATTGCGCAGTTCGATCGGCACGTCACACACGCGGGTGCCCTCTTCCTGGAAAACCATCTGGATCAGCTTCGACCCTAAATTTCGCCGAACAATACTCGATTGGCCGCGCGCAAGGATGGGTTTGCTGACGGTGAACTCATCTGGATTGACGGCGCCCTGGACCACGGTTTCACCGAGGCCATAGCTTGAGGTGATAAAAATGACGTCCCTGAATCCGGATTCAGTGTCTAGCGTAAACATCACGCCAGAGGCGCTGAGGTCACTTCGAACCATGCGCTGAATGCCTGCTGACAGTGCAATGGGCATCTCAGCGTAGCCCTTATGGACACGATACGAGATGGCGCGATCGTTGTAGAGCGATGCAAAAACCTCGCGGATCTTGTGTAGAACCTCGTCGATACCCACTACATTCAAAAAGGTCTCTTGCTGACCGGCAAATGAAGCGTCTGGCAGATCTTCGGCAGTCGCCGACGAGCGCACCGCAACTGGAAAAACAACGCCCTTCGAGTCCCCATGAATCTGGGTGAATGCGGTCCGGATCGCATCTTCCAGAGCGGTGGGCATCCTGGCGTCCACAATCCAACTGCGTATCTCCGAGCCACAATCGAGCAAGGCCTTGACGTCATCCGGATTGAGCTTTTCGAGGCGCTCAGCAATGCGATTGGTGAGCTGGTTGTACTCGAGAAAGTCTCGAAATGCCTGGGCGGTGGTCGCGAAGCCACCGGGGACACGCACCCCGGCGGCGGCTAGCTGACTGATCATTTCGCCAAGCGATGCGTTCTTGCCACCGACCGTTTCGACATCAGTCATCCGTAATTGCTCGAACGGGCGCACATAGCGACCCGCAGAATCATGGTTGAACATAGGGATTTCCCTGAAGGTTAAGATTTGGTGTCGGGATTCTACCGTCGTGATAGCTTCCAGCCATGAACCCCACGATTGAACCGTTTCGCCCATCGACGCCTGATAGCGGCTCCGCAAGATCTGGTCGTACGGTGTTTTATGTCTCAGATGGAACGGGCATCACGGCTGAAACTTTTGGCCAGTCGGTCTTGACCCAGTTCGAAGGCCTAGCCTTTCGGCATGTTCGCTTGCCCTTTATTGACTCGCTTGATAAGGCCGATGCAACGGTCGCGCGGATTGATGCGCAGGCTCAGCAAGATGGTCATCGACCACTCGTATTTTCGACGCTAGTTAACCCCGAGATTAATCGGGTGGTTCGCCGAGCCCAAGCCATGTTTCTTGATTTGTTCTCGACCTTTGTCGAGCCTCTTGAACATGAGTTTGGGATCAAAAGCACACACACCATCGGACGGTTTCACCAGACTGCGGACAGTTCCAAGTACAAGGCCAGAATCGAAGCGATTAACTTCGCCTTGCAGCATGACGATGGTCAATCCTCTGCAGAACTCTCGCGCGCCGACGTGATTCTGGTGGGGGTCTCCCGCTGCGGAAAAACACCAACGAGCCTCTATCTAGCGATGCAGCACGGTATCAAGGCCGCTAACTATCCTCTGATTCCGGACGACTTCGAGCGTCGCCGGTTGCCCGACGTTCTCTACCAATATAAGCCGCGATTATTCGGCTTGACGATTACACCTGACCGACTGGCTGAAGTCCGGCACGAGCGGCGTCCTGCCAGTCGGTATGCATCACTTGTGAATTGCCGGATGGAGGTGCGCGAAGCCGAATCGATGATGCGTCGCGAGGGAGTTACCTGGCTGAGTACGACAACCAAGTCCATCGAAGAGATCGCCACCACGGTGCTGCAGCATATTCGCCCGATCGGGCTCTAATTAGCCAAGCGCTGTCGCCGTTGCTCGAAGAGGCAGACCGCAGCGGCCGCGGAGACGTTCAGCGATTCCACATGGTCGCTCTGAGGGATGCGGATCCAGTGCACCGTCTCGGCGTCAATGAGCGGGTCTAGCCCGGCCCCCTCATTACCGAACAACCACAAGGCCGGTGATCGGAGGTCAGTCGTCCAAAGGTCGCTTGCGTTCTGCGGCCGGGCCGCCAGACGCGGCATTTGAACCCGCGCAGCAAGGTCCACCCAAGCGACGCTTTCGTGGACCTGCAGGGCAAAGTGAGCGCCCATGCCGGCGCGCAGTACCTTCGGTGACCACACCCAGGCACTTCCAGGGGCAGTAACGACCCGCCCAATTCCGGCTGCGACTGCCGTCCGCAAGATTGATCCGACATTGCCGGGGTCCTGAACTCGATCCAGATAAATCGCGTCCTCAATCAGGCGCTCCGGCAGGCTCGGTTGAGGGGTTTCAATCAAAAACGCCAGAGAGACGCCTTGCACCAATTGACTGAGGTCGCGCCACATGCCGTCGTCCACCAGCAAAATGGGTAGCGCAGGATTGTGCGCCTGGGCTCGCAATAGCAACGCACGACAACTCGGAACCTGCTGCGCAGAATCCGCAATGGCAATGAGGCGCGGTGCTCCCCAAAGGTCCAGCCAGGCTTCACAGAGGTGCTCGCCTTCCAGAAAAGACAGGCCGCGTTTGCGTCGCTCACGAGATGAGTGGGCACACAAGACCAGCTCGCGCCAATGAGGATTTTCCCGGGAGTAAATTTGCCGAAGACCCGTGAGATCGAGCGACCCGAACTTCATAAGAGTCTCTCTCGAGCACGCACTGGGGAAAAGCTTCGGCGATGTTCTGGGCATGGCCCTAGACGGTCCAGGGCCGCGAGATGCGCCCGGGTCCCGTAACCCTGATGAATCTCAAGACCATAGCCAGGCCATTGGCGCGCGAGTTCACCCATCAGCCGATCACGCTCGGTCTTGGCCAGGATCGAAGCTGCACTGATGGCGGGGACTTTAGCATCGCCCCCGACGATGGCGCGTCCAGGAAAGGGTAAATCAGCAGGCAACTGGTTGCCATCGATCAACGCGAACAGAGGCACTGGCCGAGGGCCTGAGGAACTCAGGGCGCCGAGATCGCCCTGAATCGAAGTCTGGATCAAATTCAGGGCTCGAACCATGGCGAGCATTGTCGCCTTGAGAATATTGAGGCGGTCAATCTCTTCAACTGTGGCATGGGCAACCGCCCATGCGAGGGCAGACTTGCGGATCTGCTCCGCGAGTTCGGTCCTGCGTTTTGGCGATAAACGCTTGGAATCATCCAAACCAAAAATCGTAGAACGATCATCGAGCACAACCGCAGCGGCGAAGACCGGACCGGCAAGTGGGCCCCGACCTGCCTCGTCGACCCCGCACACAAGTCCCTCAAAATTGGCCCCGCTCATCGGCGAGCGATGGTTAGCAACACCTCGGCAGAACGCTGTGCGCAGCCCTGGGCCAATGATGCGTGGATGGCTGCGAATCGCTCGCATAATCGTATTCGCCCTGCATCATCGTCATGCTGATCAATGACCGATTGGCCCATCGCGGCCGGCACCGCAGCGTCCTGAACGAACTCCGGTACTAGCGAATCATTCGCCAGAATATTCGGCAATCCGATCCAGGGCAGATAGGCCATGCGCCGCATTATTCGGTAGTTTAAAGGATGCATTCGATAGGCAATCACCATCGGCAAACCAAAGAGAGCCGCCTCAAGCGATGCAGTCCCGCTTGCTACAAGTGCTACGCCACTCGCAGCAAGTGCGTCATGTGATTGCCCTTGAACCAGGGTCAATCGCTCGCGCAGGCTTTCCGCACGACGTCCCATTCCTAACAAGGTTTGCTGCAACACGCGATGTAAGCTGGGTGTCGCTGCCGGCAAAACAATTTGAAACTCGGGCCGACGCTCAAGAATCCAAATCGCCGTCTCAAGAAAAACGGGGCCAATATGACGCACTTCGCCTCCGCGACTACCGGGTAAAAGCGCGATGAGTGGTCCCTTGGTTGGAACCCCACTCGCCGCCAAGCGGGTGCGCGCGGAATGACGGTCCGGCTCGATCGGGATTTGATCGGCTAGCGGATGTCCAACGTAGGTTGCGGGGATACCAGCGCTCTCATAGATCGATTGCTCAAAGGGGAAAACGAGGAGCATGTGGTCCACGGCTGCCCGAATCCGATCGAGTCGCTCCCGGCGCCAGGCCCAGATCGACGGCGAAACGAAGTGAACTGTCCTGATTCCTTCACGACGCAAAGCCGATTCAACCCCAAGATTAAAGTCTGGCGCATCCACACCAAGGAACACATCGGGATGCACACTGGACATTCGACGGATGAGTTCCCGACGCATCCTCCAAAGGCGTGGGTAGGCCTGGAGGACCTCAAGGTACCCATTAACGGCGAGCGATTCAGCCGGCCACCAGGACTGAAACCCCTGCTCCGCCAAGCGCGGTCCGCCGATTCCAAAAGATTTCAGGACCTGTGGGGCGGCTCGATGACCGAGGCCCTGAAGCAGCGCAGAGGCCAGCAGATCGCCTGAGGATTCGCCGACAACCATGCCGAGCGACAGTGGACGAGCATCGGTCATGGGCGCGGGGACTTTAGACTAACGAACGATGCTGCGGGTTACCTGAGCCAAGAAGCTGACCATGCAATCCAGATCGCGAATGAACGGCGACTCAATCGGAGCGTGAGACCTCAATTCACCCAGTCGGGTTTCAAGCTGCTCTCGCGCTTCGGCCAGTCCAAGACCACTTCGGTAAAGCGTTCGGTACACCTGCTTGAGGGCAGCGATCTGCTCTGGACCAAATCCTCGACGACGTAAGCCTTCAACATTAAGACCATGCGGCTTGGCGCCCTGCCCCGCACACATCAGATAAGGGGGGACGTCCTGAAGAACGGTCGTGCCAACGCTTGTCATCACATGAGCGCCGATCCTGCAAAACTGGTGTACGCCGGTAAATCCACCGAGGGTGACCCAGTCATCGACTACAACGTGGCCACCAAGCTGCGTGCAGTTCGCAAGCGTGACGTTGTTACCGATCACACAATCATGGGCGACGTGAACGTAGGCCATGATCCAGTTGTCATTCCCAATCCGCGTGCAACCTTGGTCCTGAATCGTTCCGGTGTTCACCGTCACAAACTCGCGGAACGTGTTGCGATCACCAATTTCGAGCACGGTGGGCTCACCCGCATATTTCTTGTCCTGCGGTATCGAGCCGATCACTGCATTGGCATGAATCTGGTTATCTGACCCAATCGTCGTTCGACCAGCCAGAAGCGCGCTAGCGCCAACCACAGTTCCTGATCCAATGACGACATCGGGGCCGATGATGGCATTAGCGCCAACCTCGACTCCCACACCCAGTTGGGCACCGGGTTCAACAATGGCGCTGGGGTGAATCTTAGGCATCAATCTGCCGCAAGGTGCACATCAGTTCAGCCTCGCACGCTACTTGCCCGTCAACGGTTGCAGTCCCGCGATACTTCCAGATTCCGCGGGATCTGCGCTCAATCGTCACCTCAAGCAACAACTGATCTCCCGGACCCACCGGACGTTTGAATCGAGCCCCATCGATGCCAACAAAATAATAGACCGACGAAGCGTCGCTCACCTTACCCATGGTTCGAAACGACAGAACCCCTGCGGCCTGGGCCAGCGCCTCGATCATGAGGACACCCGGCATCACCGGCACATGCGGAAAATGTCCAGTGAAATGAGGCTCATTTATGGTGACATTTTTGAGTGCCAGGATTCGATTGCCCGGATCAAGCTCAAGGACTCGATCGACCAGTAAAAACGGATACCGATGGGGCAAGTGGGCCAGGATAGCCCGAATGTCCATCGACGAAATCTCAGGGTTGGCGGCCGGAGTCGGTTCGGCTGTCGGATCAACGTTCATAGCGGGTCGCTTCATGGTCTGAATCAGCGCCGAGGCCAGAGTCTGGGCCAGGGCTAGAGCTGTGGCTAGGGCTGGCGCCAAGGGTCAATCGGGACTGCCCGCGCAGTCGCACCTGTCTGCGCAGTCCGGCAGCGGCGTGTTCCCAGTCCCTGTTAGGCATCAGTGGGAAGACCCCGGTGTAAAACCCTGGCTTTGTAATGGAGCGGGTTACCAGCGACATCGCAGAGATGATGGTGTGGTCGGCAATCTCTAGGTGCCCAAGGATACCGGCACCGCCGCCAATCTGACAGTGGTTGCCAATGACTGCGCTGCCCGCAATTCCGACGCACGCAGCGATTGCGCAGCCCTCGCCGATTCGGACGTTGTGCGCGACTTGAATTTGGTTGTCGAGTTTGCACCCAGCGCCAATGACGGTGTCCTCGATCGCTCCGCGGTCGATCGTGGTGTTCGCACCGATTTCGCAGTCATCACCAATTCGCACGCGTCCCGTTTGCGGAATTTTAATCCAGACACTGCCATCGCGGGCAAACCCAAATCCATCGGATCCAATGACCACTCCCGCGTGAATAATGACGCGGGATCCGATCACGCATTCGGGATAAATCGTGACCCTTGGATAGAGGCGGCTTTCCTCGCCGATCACAACATCTTCACCCACAAAGCAGCCCGAACCAATCCAAACATTTTGACCGAGTCGAGCCCTAGGGCCAATCACAGCACCCGCCTCAATGGTGACCCCCGCTGCGACAATGGCGTCGGGCGCTACAACCGCCTGCGGATGAATACCACCTTCGGACTTGGGCTGAGGACAAAATAGCATCGCAGCGCGGGCGTACCAAACATACGGGTCTGCCACCACAATGGTCGCCAGATCGGTCGGTGCATGAGCCGTATCCCCCGCACGCAGGATGACGGCGGCCGCTTTGCAGTCAGTCAGCTTTGACCGATAGCGAGGCGACGAAACGAAGCAGAGATCCTGTGGGCCCGCCATCTCAATGGCAGCAAAACGGTAAGCCCTCTTCGAAGAACTGGCAGGTAGACTTAAATCGCCCCCGAGGCGATCGACGAGTTCCCCGAGCGTGTAGCCCTCGTCAGACCCCACCAATCACTTCGAACCGTTTAAAGCGCGCAGGACTTTGTCTGTGATATCGATTCGCGCGTTGAAGTAGATCGCATCTTCAACGACCAGATCATATTTTTCTTGTTCGGCCACTTGGCGGATAACTTTCCGGGACCGTTCAACCACCTGGGAAAGTTCTTCGTTTTTGCGCTGGTTGACGTCTTCCCGGAACTCACGAGTGCGGCGTTGGAGTTCACGATCGAGTTCCGCAGCCTCACGTTGGCGCTTCGTTCGATCGGTCTCAGCAAGGACAGCAGAGTCGCGTTCCAGCTTATCGTTGGTCTCTTTGAGGCGCGCCGCAAGTTTTTGCAATTCCTCGTCGCGTTTTACAAATTCCTGCTTGAGCTTGATTTCGGCGGCTTTGGCAGGTGCGGAGTCTCGCAGGATTCGTTCGGTATTTACGATGCCGATTCGAACCTCCTGCGCCTGGGCCTCGGCCTGAGCGGCTAGCGGCAATGTCGCGCCGATGAGCATCGGAATCGTGACTTGCGCGGCATGCGTCAGCACACGGCCCGCAATGGTTGAACCAACAGAAAGCAATGCGCGGGGTGATCGAAGGCTCATGGGGGTGCAGAGAAGCTCAAAGGGGATTGAGGGAGCGTGGGTTTCGACTGTCAACGGAATTCTCGCACACCGTGGCACTTAGAACCCCGTCCCAACTTGAAACTGGAATCGTTGAACGCGATCGGTTGGCTCGCGTCGGATTGGCGTGCCAATGCTGAACTTAATGGGTCCCACCGGAGATAACCATGACAAGCCTGCTCCAGTTGAAGCCCGCAGGGTCGAAAGATCAACGTCCTCCAAGGTGCTGTAGACGTTACCGACGTCTAGGTAAAGAAAGGTGCGGAGCGTGCGGTCTGCGCCAGAGCCCGGCAGCGGGAACAGGAATTCGGCATTACCAACAATGCGTACCTGGCCGCCACTTGGAACGCCATCGAGATAACGTCGGCCCAGGCTGGAAGGCGTAAATCCGCGGATTGATCCGATTCCGCCCGCATAGAAATTCTTGAACTGCGGATATAGATGTCCACTGAAGGCTCGTCCGATTCCAAGATCTCCGTTCAGTGCAAGGGTGTAATCCTTGGTTACTGGGAAGAAAATCTGATGCTGATAAGTCGCCCGCAAGTACTGCAGGTCAGTAATTGGAACGGTTGCCTCAATACTCGCACTGCGCAATTCGCCACGACTCGGTGCCAAACCACTATCGCGCGTGTCGCGAACCCATCCGATCGTTCCGAGGAAAGCCGTTGGGTTCTCACCTACCGCATTAACCGTATCGAGCAATCGGAGTGGGGCCAGCGGACCGAGCAGGTAGCCGTTCTGCTCAACAGATGCCCCGACCAATAGCCGGTCGACATCGGTATAGGGAATCCCGTAGCGCACCCCGACAGCCGAAGTTCGGAGTCGGTAGTCACCAAGCGATAGCGCCTGCGCATTGAACAATCGGGTTGAAACATTGATGGCCCGGCTGATACCGTCTGGGGTGATGTACGGGTCGACATAACCAATTCCAATTGCCCGGGAGAGGCGACTGGTGTTGGCATCGATGGCCAACGCTTTGCCGGTACCGAGAAAGTTCTGTTGGTTGATCGAACCGGACAGAATCAGCTTGTCGGTACTCGAAAAACCGGCCCCGAGCATTAAATTGCCAGTCGGACGTTCTTTAACCTTAACTTCGAGATCAACCAGGTCGGGCGAGTCCGGCACGCCACGGGTGTCGACCTCGACCGAATTAAAGTAGCCCAGGCGGTCAACTCGTTCGCGCGAGCGCCGAAGGCTGTCTGCGTCGTACCAACTCGATTCGAATTGTCGCAATTCGCGTCGAATCACTTCATCGCGAGTCCGCGCATTGCCCGAAATCTCAATCCGCCGAACGTAGGCCCGACGACCCGGATCGACCATGATTTCAAATTCGACTTCGCGCCGCTCCCGGTCTGGCTGAGGGACGGCATTCACCGAAGCGAATGCATAACCGAGCTGGCCAAAAAGGTCAGTCATCGCCTTGGTGGACTCGGTCATCCGAGTTCCAACATAGGCCTCGCCATTCTTAAGCCGGATCAGCTTGCGCAGGTCCTCCTCGCGACCCATTGTGTCGCCCGAGAACCGGAAGCCTTTAATTCGATAAGACAAGCCTTCATTGATCGCAACCGTGATAAATACGCCGCGGCGCTCCGGGTCAATCGAAACCTGTGTTGAATCGACAGAAAATTCTAGATACCCACGATCAAGATAAAACGATCGTAGCGCCTCGAGATCGGCGGTGAGCTTCTCACGGGAATATTGATCGTTCTTGGTATACCAGCTAAACCAGGTGGGCTCGGAAAGCTTGAACTGATCGCGAAGTTCCCCGTCCTTAAACGCCCGGTTGCCGATAATTCGGATCTGTGCGATCCGCGCGGTCTGACCCTCATCGACCGTTAAGGTCACCGCAACCCGATTGCGCTCAAGTGGCGCAGCTGTGGAGGTCACGCGAACACCGTAAAAACCGCGTGTGAGGTATTGGCGTTTTAGTTCTTGCTCTGCGCGGTCCAATAGGGCCCGGTCGAAGACCCTTGACTCTCCGAGTCCGGCCTCACGCAGCGTCTTCTTCAGCGCTTCCTGCTCGAATTCTTTGGTACCTGTAATGGAAACCGAACCAATTGTCGGACGCTCCTCAACCGTCACCACCAAGATGCCATTGTCGACTTCGAGGCGAACATCACGGAACAAACCTGCATTGAAGAGTGCTTTGACCGCCACAGCGGCCCGCTCATCGGTCAGCGTATCTCCAACCTTGACCGGTAGATATCCGAACACGGTTCCTGGCTCCGTTCGTTGAAGCCCTTCGACCCGAATGTCACGGACAACAAAGGGTTCAAATGCCTCAGCAACACCGAACCACGAGGCGATCAAAAAGACCAGTGAAAACAGTACCGGCCGGAATTTTGAGGGACGCGAACAGGCAAAAAAACTGGAGAACAAAACAGGGACCTATCAGAGACAAATCCAGCCGAGTCAGGGGCCGAATAAACGAACCAAATCATTGAACAGGGCGACCGCTGACATTGCAACGATTAATGCGAGCCCTGCCCGTTGGGCTAGATTGAGCACCTGCGCCGACAGGGGGCGTCCCCGTACCGCTTCGATGGCGCAATATACCAAATGCCCGCCATCCAGCATGGGCAACGGCAATAAATTCAGAGTTCCCAAGCTGACACTAATGAGCGCGAGAAAGGCAAGATACGCGGTCCATCCGATTTGGGCAGTTCGACCGGCTTGATCTGCAATCGTGACGGGTCCCGACAGTTGTCTCAGGGACAATTGGCCGGCCAGCATGCGCCCAAACATTTTCAACGAAAAATGCGTCATTTCAATGGTGCGCATGACCCCCGCGTGCAATCCACCAAGAAATCCCTGATGGATCAAGACCGTCGTCGCGCGGGTGGCGAGCGAAGCGCCAATTCGACCAGTCACGACGCTGGTTTCTGAATCGGCGACCGAGTCTGGAATGACCGAAATATCCATGACGGCGCCTTCGCGCTCGATACTCAATCGTGTCGGGTATCCAGGACGGGCGCGAACATGTTGGATCAGAATGGTGGCGCGACCAACAGGATCCCCGTCGACACTTCGAACGATGTCACCTGCCTGAAGCCCAGCTTTTTGGGCTGCGCTGCCCGGCGCGACCCCGGATACCTCGACATGAAGGCCTGAGAGCTCAAAACCGAGCGCTCCCATGGGGTCCTTCTCAAGCACATCGGTCACTAACTGGGTCGTGTCGAGGACTACGGCTGCGGGCGTCCCGTTACGAACGATCTCAAGGAAAATTGGCTCCTTTCCGAGTGCTGCATCAAAGAGTTGAAGGCGCAGTGCGTTCCATGACTCGGTACGTTGATCATTCACGGAAACGATCTGGTCCCCAGCGACCAGCCCAGAATTCGCCGCAATACTGCTCGCAGGCGGCGCCGCGATTTTGGCAACGGGTTCCGACAAGCCGTTCCATGAGAGTACTGAATACAGCAGAGAAGCCAGGATGAGATTTGCAATGGGGCCCGCGACGATGACCAGCGCACGGGACCTCAGCGACGCCCGTTCAAACGAACGCTCCCGTTGAGCGTCGGAAAGCTCAAGCTCCAGACCAGTGGTCTCACCGAGCATTTTGACGTAACCGCCGAGTGGGATCGCCGAAAGCGCCCATTCTGTTTGGTCCTTCCCAAAGCGGCGCGAAAACAGGACGGGTCCAAAGCCAATCGAAAACCGCAATACCTGAATGCCAACAAATCGTGCCGCCAAGAAGTGACCAAGCTCGTGCACAAATACCAATAAGGTCAAGGCACCCAAGAACGCAATTAGGGTCATGACGCCACTAGATAGGGAGGCCATCAGTGCGCTCCGGTTAGCAACTGGGAGGCAAACGCCCGTGATTCACGGTCGAGATCCAATACGCCGTCGAGGGTCATTGGGGCGGGTTGATGTCCCAATCGATTCAATACTGCCTCATTGATCTGCGCAATCTGACCGAAGCGCAAACCACCTGCCAAAAATTGGGCGACCGACATTTCATTCGCACCATTCAGCACACATGGACCAGCACCTCCACCCGTGATCGCCTCGAGGGCCAAACGGAGGCAAGGAAAACGCACCAGATCAGGCGCCTCAAAATCCAGTCGCCCCAAAAGAGCGAGGTCAAGCATCGAGACGCCACTCTCGCATCGCTCTGGCCAGGCGAGCGCATGGGCGATCGGCGTGCGCATATCCGGGTTGCCGAGCTGTGCCAGCATCGAGCCGTCTAAATACTCGACCAGAGAATGCACGATGCTTTGAGGATGCACGACCACCTCGAGCTGAGAGGGTGCAAGGTTAAACAACCAGGCTGCCTCGATCAGCTCCAAGCCCTTGTTCATCATCGTGGCTGAATCGACCGAGATCTTACGTCCCATCGACCAATTTGGATGGGCACACGCTTGGTCGGGGGTGGCCGCTTCGATTTCATGCAAGCTGGACCGACGAAAGGGGCCGCCTGAGGCGGTCAACAACACGCGACGAACCCCCCGGGTATGCGGCCAAAAGGACCCCGCGACGGGAAGGCACTGGAAGATGGCGTTATGTTCCGAGTCCAATGGCAAGAGGGTCGCGCCGCCGGCCTGGACGGCATCCATGAATACCCGTCCGGCCATCACCAAAGCCTCTTTGTTGGCCAGCAGGATCCGCTTGCCTGCCCGCGCCGCCGCAAGTGCAAATGGTAGACCAGCGGCACCAACAACCGCCGCAACTAAGGAATCTGCGTTCGGGTGAGCCGCAAGATCGCAGGCAGAGTCCTCCCCACTCAGAACTTCTGTACGGATGCCAGGGGGTAAGGTCTCACGTAACTGCCGTGCTGCGTCTGGGTCAACCATGACGGCATAGGCTGGGCGCATGGTCAAAATCTGCTCGCGCATTTGCGCGATGTCCGACCGTGCCACCAATGCCCACGCCTCGAATTTTGTTGGTTGGTGGGCAATGACCGCGAGGGTGCTCCGGCCGATCGACCCCGTCGAGCCGAGCACGACAACACGCCGCGGCTGCGAATGAGTCTCGGCGATGGAAGAATTCATGATGTACGGTCGCTCAGGAAATGCGCTATGAGAAAACCAATCGGCAGAACGGGCATCAGTGCATCCATTCGATCGAGAAATCCGCCGTGTCCAGGCAGGCTACGACCACTATCCTTCACGCCGGCCTCACGCTTTAGGAGCGATTCGTATAAATCGCCTGTGATCGAAAGTCCCGTGAGCCCCGTCAGGATAACAAGTAGTCCTGGCAGGCCGAACCTTTGCGCCACCAGAACCGGCAGGCTATGGACGGCCCAGGATTGCGCCATCGACAAGTTTGACTCCTGAGCGTTAGCAACGAGGTCTTCCGAATAGACGACTGTGCCCCAGCCTACGATAAGCACGGCTCCGACCGCAAAAAGAACCCCTTCCCAGGTTTTACCTGGACTGATAGCTGGCGCCAACTTGTGACGACCGAATGCACGCCCACCGAAGTAGGCGGCGACGTCCGCCACCCAGACGATACAGGCGGTTGAAAGAAGTAGTCCAATGCCCCAACGCCGGAGCTCAAACGCGGCCTGCCACGCGCTGAATGCCAGAACAACTCCGAATAGGGCGCGTCGATCTTGCGAGGAACCGCCCGCCAGTCGCCACGGGGAAATGATGAGCCAAAAAAGCGTTGCGAGCAGTGCCGGAGCAAGCGCAAACGGCAGCAACGTCGAGGTCGAGAACCAATCAGGAACAACGATCCAGGTTAATCCCGCGACAAAAGTCAACAAGGCCCAATAAGCGCTCGCACCGACTAACTTAGACCATTCGGCGGCTGCGCCCGTAAAAAGTATCAGAGTGATTGCTCCCCAAGCCCATCCCGGCGCCAAAAATAATGCTGGGAGAAGCGACCCGAGCAGTACAGCCGCAGTCAGGATCCGGGGAATTAGCATCCCGTTGGCCAACCGGCCCGTCAGATCCCGAGATCGACGCGAGCGGCGAAGGGCTCTGTGTGGTTTGAATCTGCGGACACCGGATCCGCAACGGGGGGGTGCTCGAGTCCGTGACGCACCTGTTCACTCGTACGACCAAATCGTCTCTCGCGAGACCGGTAGGACGCGATGGCTTGGTCGAGCGCCGCCCCGTCAAAATCTGGCCAGAAGGCTTGGCTGAAGTACAACTCGGTATAGGCCAGTTGCCAAAGTAGGAAGTTGCTGACGCGCTGTTCCCCGCCTGTTCGAATGAATAGATCTGGCTCAGGGGCGTAAGCAAGTGCCAAGAAAGGCTCGAAGTCGCCTGGCTCGATTGGAGCCCCCGATCGGGCCAATTCGGGGCGACTATCTAGCAGGCGCCGCGTTGCTTGGGCGATATCCCAGCGCCCGCCATAATTCGCGCAAATGGTCAATGTCAAACGATGGTGCCGAGCGGTACGGGCCTCTGCCTCCGAAATCCGATGGCGTAGCTTAGGCTCAAATGCTTTCAGATCGCCAATCACGCGCAGTCTCACGCGGGCGCGATCCAACTTGTCAATCTCACGTTCAAGCACCGAAAGGAACAGGCTCATCAGAACGCCCACCTCCTCTGCAGGACGACGCCAATTTTCGGAACTGAATGCGAAAAGAGTGAGATATCGAACACCCCGATCGAGACAGGCTTCAACGGACGCACGCACGGCGTCGACACCCCGAACATGGCCTGCCACCCGCGGCAGCATCCGTCGTGAAGCCCAACGGCCGTTGCCGTCCATGATGATTGCGACGTGCCTCGGCACACCACCCACGACCGCCTGAGAAGGATTCAACGTTGACATGCTCCTGAGAATTTCCTGAATGACTGTCAGTTTCAAACCGTCAGCAATTCTTTCTCTTTCTCGGCAAGAATTCGATCGATTTCGGTCACGTTTCGATCAGTAAGTTTCTGAATGTCGTCTTGAGCCCGGCGTTCTTCGTCTTCAGAAAGTTCCTTGTCCTTAAGAAGCTTTTTGAATTGTTCGTTGGCATCCCGCCGTAGGTTGCGTACCGCCACTTTCGCGTGCTCACCTTCGGTTTTTACAACCTTGGCCAACTCGCGCCGACGCTCCTCAGATAACGGAGGCAGTGGCACCCGCAGCAGGTCGCCCATTGAAACAGGGTTGAGTCCGAGATCGCTCTCGCGAATAGCCTTCTCGATCACACTGGCCATTTTTTTCTCCCACGGAGAAACGCCAATCGTGCGAGCGTCCATCAAAGTCACATTTGCAACTTGAGAGATCGGCACCGGCGATCCGTAATAATCGACCTGAATGTGGTCAAGCAGACCCGCATGGGCGCGTCCGGTACGAATCCGCGAGAGTGTCACCCGCAGGGATTCGATTGATTTCGTCATTTTCTGGTCGGTCGACTGCCGAACCTCCTGAGCAGACATGGCTTTAAGCTCTCCAAAATAGAATCGTACATCGTCCCAGTACTTTTCTAGACATGCACAAGCGTCCCTTCATCTTCACCCAGGACCACACGCTTGAGCGCGCCCTCTTTAAGGATAGAAAATACTTTGATCGGGAGCTTCTGGTCACGGCAAAGGGCAAATGCGGTGGCGTCAAGCACTGACAACCTACGCGAAATCGCTTCATCAAAACTAATTCGATCAAAACGAACTGCATTTGGGTGGGTCATTGGGTCCGCATCGTAGACCCCGTCAACCTTGGTTGCCTTGAGCACGATCTGGGCGCCTACCTCGGCAGCACGCAACGCTGCTGCTGTATCTGTCGTAAAGAACGGATTACCTGTGCCGGCCGCGAAAATAACGACTTTTCGTTCCTCAAGGTAGCGTAGCGCCTTGGGCCGTATGTACGGTTCAACCACCTGTTCGATCTTGAGAGCGGACTGAACGCGTGCTTCGACCCCGCCAAGGCGAAGTGCATCCTGCAGGGCAAGCGCATTCATGACCGTAGCAAGCATTCCCATGTAATCGGCAGTGGCGCGATCCATACCCGCCGCGCCTCCAGCGACGCCGCGAAAAATGTTGCCGCCGCCAATGACAATGGCCAACTCAAGCCCCATCAAGCTGACTTCAGCGATTTCACGCACCATACGCGCGATCGTCACCCGATCGATGCCGTATGGCTCATTGCCCATCAGGGCTTCGCCCGAGAGCTTGAGCAGGATCCGGCGGTACTTGAGTGGCGATTGATCCATCGTTGGCGATGTGCTCAGTGCGCTGATTTGGCTGCGGCTGCCTGGGCAGCGACTTCCGCAGCAAAGTCCGTCACCTTCTTCTCGATCCCCTCGCCAACGACAAACAACCGGAAGGCATGAACGCGAGCGCCACGCACACGCAACAGCTGCTCAACCGTCTGTTTGCCGTCCTCGGCTTTCACAAACACCTGATTCAGCAGCGTGACCTCTTTGAGGGCCTTCTGCACAGCACCTTCGACCATCTTGTTCACGATGTCTTCGGGCTTGCCAGATTCAGCCGCTTTTTGTTGAGCGATCGAGCGTTCTTTCTCGATGAAGACCGAATCAACTCCGGTGGCATCAATCGCCCGCGGGCGACTCGCAGCAATATGCATGGCCAGATCCCGTGCAAGCGGCTCGTCACCACCCTCAACGTCAATGATCACGCCAACTTTGGACCCACCGTGAATGTAGCTCGCGAGATGGCCATGAGCGGCGAATCGCTCAAAGCGACGGATCGCCATGTTCTCGCCGATCTTGCCGATGAGCGCCGTCCGGGTGGTTTCAACCGTGCCTTCTCCCATCGGCAAGGCTGAGAGCGCAGCGACGTCAGCCGGATTCTGTGTCGCCACCAGCGCTGCAACGCCATTCGCGAGCGCCATGAAATCGTCGTTCTTCGCGACAAAATCAGTCTCGGAATTGAGCTCAACGATCGAACCCGTCTTGCCATCAGCGCTCAGGTGGATGGCAACCACGCCCTCGGCCGTAATACGGCTTGCGGCCTTGCTCGCCTTGCTGCCGAGCTTGATGCGAAGAAGCTCCTCAGCTCGGTCAAGGTCGCCATCGGCCTCGGTCAGTGCCTTCTTACACTCCATCATCGGAGCGTCAGTCTTTTCACGAAGCGTTTTTACGAGGAATGCAGTGATTTCAGCCATCTTGGGTGCTTTTTGAATACGTTTTGAATGCTTGGAAGAAGGGTGGGCAGCAACGACCCGCTCGAATCAGGCCGTGGGGGTTGCGTCGTGTTCGGCGAGTTCCGCTTCGAGTTCAACGAATTCGTCTTCGCCAGCGGTTTTGACGATATCGTGCAACGCCTGCGAACGTCCGGCTAGGATCGCGTCTGCAATGCCGGACGCGTAAAGCCGAATCGCCTTGCCAGAGTCATCGTTACCAGGGATCACGTAATCAATTTCCTCAGGAGAGTGGTTGGTATCCACAACGCCAATCAGCGGAATCCCCAGTTTGCGGGACTCGGTCACCGCAATCTTGTGATACCCGACGTCGATCACAAATATGGCGTCCGGCAAACCGGCCATGTCCTTGATGCCGCCAATACTCTTGGACAGCTTTTCGTGTTCGCGCTGAGTCAGTAGCGCCTCTTTCTTGGACAAACGTTCGAAGCTGCCGTCTGCAACCATCGCGTCCATGTCCTTCAGGCGCTTGATCGAGGTTTTGACAGTCTTGAAGTTACTCAACATTCCGCCCAGCCAGCGCGCATCCACGTAAGGCATGCCGCAGCGGCGAGCTTCTTCTGCGATGATTTCGCGCGCCTGTCGTTTGGTGCCGACAAAAAGCACAGTTCCGCGATTGGCAGACAACCGGCGAACGTACTTAACCGCCTCGTCGTACATGACGACGGTCTTTTCCAGATTGATGATGTGAATTCGATTCCGATGGCCAAAAATATACGGGGCCATCTTGGGGCTCCAGAAACGGGTCTGGTGTCCAAAGTGAACGCCTGCTTCCAGCATGTCGCGCATGGAGTGTTGCATAGTGAGATACCTTCTGTGATCTGGGTTAGAACTCACGCACCGTTGAAGTCTTGTAGAAAGTCCACAAAACACCCTTGGATCCCGGTGCGCGCGCTCCGTTGCATTCCGCCGTCAGACGCCGGGGCAACGGGTGAGGTGGGACGTTTTACCGTTCCGATGCTTCACGTTTCAATGCGAAGCCTATAATTCTAGCGTCTTTCAGGTTACTCGCGCCACCCCATCTCTTGTCTGCCCCCAACTGTTTCATCCTGTTATGCCGATTTCGATCAAGACCGTCCCTGAACTGGATGCCATGCGCACGGCGGGCAGACTGGCCTCCGAAGTTCTGGATTTTATTACGCCCCACGTGGTGGCTGGCATTACAACGGCTGAGTTGGATCGTCTCTGTCATGACTACATGGTCGACGTGCAGGGCACGGTTCCCGCTCCGCTGAACTACTGCCCTCCGGGGTATCAGCCCTACCCAAAATCGATTTGTACATCGGTGAACCACCAGGTCTGCCACGGCATTCCGGGCGATCGCGTGCTAAAGGCTGGTGACATCGTCAATCTGGACATTACCGTCATCAAGGACGGTTGGCATGGGGATACCAGCCGGATGTTTGTCGTGGGTGAGCCGTCAATTGCTGCGAGGCGCCTGTGTGAGACGGCCTACGAATGCCTTTGGCTGGGGATCGATCAGGTCCGACCCGGCGCTCGGTTAGGCGACATTGCCCACGCCATCCAGCGACATGCTGAGGGTCGGGGGTTTTCGATCGTGCGTGAGTTTTGTGGTCATGGGATTGGCCGGCGTTTTCATGAGGAGCCGCAAATTCTTCATTACGGAAAACCCGGAACTGGCGAAATCTTGTTACCCGGCATGACGTTCACGATCGAACCTATGCTTAACGCGGGTCGCCGCGAGATTCGCGAAATGGCCGACGGTTGGACCATCGTGACCAAAGACCATAGTTTGTCTGCGCAATGGGAGCATACCGTCTGCGTCACCAACACCGGGGTTGAGGTTCTCACCGTGTCCGGCGCGTCACCAGCGCGCCCCGCCCATTGAAAGACACACCCCTGGATTGGTCGCCGCTTGAGCTTCGAGATGCGTGGCGAGCATCACGCGATGCGACGCTCACGCAATTTGACCAGCACAGACAACCCAAGCGCCTCCTGGGGCAGCTTTCGCTCGCCACAGATCGGACCCTGCGGGCACTGCTGAAAATCTTCCCGATCCCGGCGAACGCCGCGCTTATCGCGGTTGGCGGATATGGGCGCGGCGAGATGTACCCGAATTCCGATGTGGATTTGTTGCTGTTGCGCCCCGACGCAGCGGATTCGGACCTGGCCTACGAGCAGTTTGTGGGTGCCTGCTGGGATCTTGGATTTGAGATTGGCCACTCGGTTAGAACGATTCAGCAATGCCTCGAGGAATCACAAGCTGACATTACCGTGCAGACCGCCCTCCTCGAGTCCCGCTGGCTCGCGGGCAGCCGCGCTGCGGCGCAGGACCTTGCCCAGCGTTTGGATGATGCGCTCGACCCGAGGCGATTTCTGCAGTCCAAGCTTGCTGAGATGCGCCAGCGGCACGCGCGCTACGAAAATACGCCCTACAGTCTCGAGCCCAATTGCAAAGAAAGCCCCGGCGGGTTGCGCGATCTTCAGGTTGTGCTGTGGATGAGCCGTGCATCCGGATTTGGTCGGAGCTGGAGCGAATTAGGACGAGCGGGGTTGATTTCTCACGCCGAGGCGCGGGGGATCGCGGTCGCCGAACGCACTCTGGCTCAAATCCGGATCGCCCTGCACCGCGTCGCAGGGCGCAGAGATGATCGTTTGGGATTTGACTTGCAGGCGGGTGTTGCGAACGCCCTTGGGTTTTCAGCAATCAACCCCGCCACGACGCCGAGCGGCGGTCAGCGCCAGACCAGCGAAGCTCTCATGCAGCGCTACTATCGCGCTGCCAAACTGGTCACCCAGGCGACTACCTTGATTGTTTCTGATCTCGAGCTTCGGCTCGCACCGTCAGTTGAAGGTGCCGAACCGGTTCCGATCGATCACGAGTTCCAGGACATTCGAGGCAACCTTGATGTCCGCGATGTGGGTCTCTTTGAGCTTGACCCCTCGGCGATCCTCAGGGCTTTTCTCGCTGTTGCCAAACGCCCCGCCTTGGGCGGGATGACGTCGCGCACCTTGCGCGCGATCTGGCGAGCCCGTACCCGCGTCGATGCCCGATTCCGTCGAGACCCAGAAAATCGCGCGCTTTTCATGAGCTTTATGCAGATGCCCTCGGGTGTCACACGAGGGCTGCGACTCATGAATCAATGGTCGGTTCTGGGGCGGTACTTACCGGAGTTTCGACGCATCGTGGGTCGGATGCAACATGACCTGTTTCATGTCTACACGGTCGATCAACACATCCTCACCGTCGTGCGCAATCTGCGGCGATTCTTTCTCCCGCAACACGCCCACGAGTACCCGTTCTGCAGCGAGCTCGCGGCTTCGTTTGATCAACCCTGGCGGCTCAGTGTTGCTGCGCTCTATCACGACATCGCCAAGGGTCGCGGAGGCGATCACTCTGAGCTCGGGCGCTTGGATGCGCTGAAGTTCTGCCGTCGGCACGGCTTTTCGAAGACCGACGCCGAACTGGTCGCCTGGTTGGTCGACCACCACCTGCGTATGTCCTCAATCGCGCAAAAACAGGACGTGCATGATCCCGACGTCATTGATGCGTTCGCCCAATTTGTTCAAAGCGACGAGCGCCTCGTGGCGCTATATCTGTTGACCGTCGCCGACATCCGAGGCACGAGTCCAAAGGTTTGGAATGCGTGGAAGGCCAAACTGCTCGAGGATTTGTTCCGCGGCACTCGGGCTCGGCTCGCACGCGGGCAGGAAGACGCCGGGTGGCCTGAAGAGAACCGCCGCACTGAAACGGTTCACGCTCGCAAGCAGGAAGCCATCCGGCTTATGCGCCAGCAGACTCTCGACGAAGAAGCATGGTCCCCGCTCTGGAGCGTTCTTGATACGGCCTACTTCCTGCGTCATGAACCGATCGACATTGCCTGGCACGTTCGAGCACTCTGGCGCCATCTTCGGAGCTCGAAGGCGGTGATCAAATCACGAGTCGCGACCGTCGGTGAAGGTTTCCAGGTCGTGGTCTGGATCCCGGAACAGCCCGAACTATTCGCACGGATTTGCGAATATTTTGATCTTCGAGGACTCTCGGTTCTCGACGCACGTGTGACGACCACCCGCGGCGGATGGGCACTGGATCAGTTCTTAGTGACTCAGCCCGATTGGGCCGAACACCCTCGCGATATTCTGAATCTGATCGAAACCGAATTATTGGCGCGTTTGGCCTCACCAGAATCAATGGGGCCTCCAGTTCGTGGTCGCCCGTCGCGGCGTTCTCGATATTTCCCGGTTGAACCAGCGATTGAATTGGTTCCCGATGGACGCGGCGAACGGTGGTTGCTATCCGTGCGTGCCAACGACCGAACCGGGCTCCTTTACGCGATTGCACGGGTATTTGCTAAACATCAGATCAATCTGCACACCGCTCGCATCTCGACCTTGGGCGAACGAGCTGAGGACACTTTTTTAGTCGAAGGTGCCGCTCTAGCGACTGGAAATGGGCAAATTCAGTTTCAAACGGAGTTACTGGCCGCCCTCGCGGGTTCCTAGGTTGCTCTCAAGCCAAGCGCGGAATTCAGGCCCGATCTCGGCATGATCGCGCCCCAGGGCAACAGTCGCCTGAAGATATCCCAGCTTCGATCCACAGTCATAACGCTTCCCTTCAAATCGGTAAGCGAGAACAGGTTCGTCATCGAGCAGGCGGGCAATTGCGTCGGTCAGCTGAATCTCGCCCCCTTTCCCGGGAGTTTGTCTTGCCAGGTGCTGAAAAATGCGCGGTGTCAGTAGATAGCGACCGACAACGGCCAACGTCGATGGCGCGTCTTCGGGTTCGGGCTTTTCAATGATGGTCCGAATTCGCTCCGTCCGATCACCCCAGGGGGTACCTCCCACGATGCCATAGGCGCGAGTCTCGGTTCGCGGCACCTCTTGGACAGCTACCAAACTGGCATGATGCTGGCCAAATAAATGGGTCATTTGGGCCATGACCGCGGTGCCGCCTGCGACGGGGCGCATCAAATCATCGGCCAGGATCACTGCGAATGGCTCATTACCGACAACCGGTTGAGCGCACAAAACGGCATGGCCGAGACCAAGTGCCTGCCCCTGGCGCAGGTAAATACAGCGCACTCCTGGTGGCAACACCGCCCGCACCATTTCAAGCAGCTCTGTCTTGCCTTTGGCTTCGAGGTCTGCTTCGAGTTCGTAGTTGACATCGAAGTGATCTTCGATCGCCCGCTTGCTGCGGCCCGTCACAAAAACCATCTCGGTGATTCCGGCCGCAACGGCTTCCTCTACGGCGTACTGAATCAGGGGCTTGTCGACGACGGGCAACATCTCCTTGGGTTGCGCTTTGGTCACCGGTAAGAATCGGGTGCCCAGTCCAGCCACGGGAAATACCGCCTTGCGAACTTTCTTTTCATCCATTCAGCATTCTCCGCAGAAACTCAAATTCATCAATCACAGCCACGCCCAGTTCGCGAGCCCGATCAAGCTTGCTGCCTGCCTCTTCACCCGCGAGAACAAAATCAGTTCGCTTCGAGACCGACCCTGCCACCTTGCCACCGGCCAAACGGATCCGCTCGGCCGCTTCTTCGCGGCTCAGCGACGGCAGGCGCCCCGTGATCACCCAAGTCTGACCCGAACAAACGCCTGAGGCAGTTTCGATTTCCCCCCCGACGACTCCGACCGCCTCCGCCGAAATATTCTCCCATCCGACCTTTGTGCCGATTTCTACTGGCCATCGGACTCCGCCTGCCCGCAGCGCATCAATCACCTGCAGGTTGTGAGGCTGGGCAAAGAATTCGCCAATCGAACTAATGATTTCGGGCCCAATCCCTTCGAGGGGGACCACCAAGGGGGGATCTGAGCGCTGTCGGCGACGCTGATTTTCTTTTTGAACCGCCAGTTTTTGGTCAAGTCGTTCGATCCAGTCTTCGTGAATGATGGGTTCGAGGTCGCCGTAGGTCCGAGCCAGGATCCGAGCAATCTCTTCGCCCACATGACGGATACCCAGCGCGAACAAAAACCGCTCCAGTCGAACTTCGCGAGAGGCTGCGATCGCCCCCACCAAGTTACTCGCTGCACGCGATTCTTCACGTGGATTTTTTGCACGAAAGAGTGGTGCGAGCACCTCCGTTGACAGGTGGTACAAATCGGCCGGGGTCTGAACTAGCTCCTGCTCAACGAGTTGGTCGATGATTTTTTCGCCAAGACCCTCGATGTCCATGGCTCGTCGCTGAGCAAAATGGCGCAAAGCCTGACGGCGCTGTGCACCACAAAAGAGGCCACCCGTGCAGCGAAGTACCGCTCCATTGGGCTCGCGTGCCACCTGAGAGCCGCAAACAGGACACGCGGTGGGCATGACAAAAGGGCGTGTCGTTGACAGACGTGCCTCGGGGACCCGTCGAACGACTTCTGGAATGACGTCGCCGGCCCGGCGAATAATCACGTTATCTCCAACCTGGAGATCCTTGCGCCGAATCTCATCCTCGTTATGCAGGGTTGCATTCGATACCGTCACGCCCCCAACAAACACGGGCTCAAGCTTGGCGACTGGCGTCAAAGCGCCAGTGCGTCCGACTTGAATTTCGATGTCAAGAAGTCGCGTCATTGCCTCCTCGGCTGGGAACTTGTGCGCAATCGCCCATCGAGGCGAACGTGCAACCCACCCAAGTTTGTCCTGCCAGTCTCGGCGATTAACTTTGTAAACCACCCCATCAATGTCGAATGGAAACTCAGCACGTTGAGCCAGGACGCGAGCCCAAAACTGCAATAGCCCCGCCCCCCCCAGAATGCCCTCCCGACAAGGCCCGACGGGTAGTCCCAGGTCGACAAGCCAATCGAGCATCCCCGATTGAGTGGCAGGAAGTTGCTCGCGGGTCCGATCATCGACGGTGCCAATGCCGTAGGCGAAGAACCTCAGGGGTCGCTGCGCGGTGATCTTCGGATCAAGTTGTCGCAAGCTGCCGGCAGCGGCGTTGCGGGGGTTCACGAACTCGCGTTCGCCCTGAGCACGCTGGACCTGGTTCAGGCGCTTAAAGTCAGCTCGAAAAATCAACACTTCACCGCGAACCTCAAGGACCTCGGGTGTGGCGACTGGGCTTGCAGTTAAACGCAGCGGAATTGCCCTAATGGTTCGAATATTGAGCGTCACATCCTCGCCCGTGCTGCCATCACCGCGGGTCGCCGCCTGAACCAATTGGCCATGTTCGTACCGCAACGACACCGCCAACCCATCAAACTTTAACTCCGCGCCGAATTCCAGCAGCCCATCCGGCTCAAGGTCCCCCTGCCCGATCAGCGCCTCGCGGACACGACGATCAAAGGCCGCGATGTCGGCGTCCTCAAACGCGTTCGCCAGCGAAAGCATCGGCACCAGATGTGTCACCGATCCAAAACCCTCGGCGGGCGCGCCGCTGATCCGTTGGGTTGGCGAATCCGGGGTTATCAATACCGGGAACTGGACTTCGATCTGCTGTAGTTCACGCCACAGCGCATCGTAAATCGCGTCCGGAATTTCTGGTGCATCTGATCCGTAATAACACTGATCATGATGGGCGATCAGCGTGCGGAGTTCGAGCACCCGCGATGCGGCCGCTTCAGCGTCCATCTCGATGAGCCGCGGTCTGGATTAGTTGAAGAGGCGCAGAGCGAGTGGAGACCCAGGCTGAATGTCCGCTGCCACGAGGGTCGAGGCACGTTGCTCGAGTTGGCCCCTGATGACCTCGAGTTGGTTCGGGCCGAGCTTCTGGGCGGCATCGTCGACCAACTGACCGTCGAGCCTTGCGACCAGACGCCGGGCACACTCAACCATCGCACCCCAGGGATCGTGGTCCAACAGAGTGCGAGGCAGATCGAGCAACAACGAGACGCGATTCGGACGATCGCCAAGTGACATCGAATACAAAATTGTCCCCTTGGGCTCTAATGCAACCCAACGTCCATTCCCCCGCTCCACGAGGCCATTTTCGGCCGCGACCTGGGCAAGATCGGTTTGATGCAGGCTGACCGCGGTGTCTACATGAATCATCAGTTGGGCATCCTGCGCAGCGCAAAAGCCATCTAGTTCGCGCGCGCGCGACAAGGCCTCGACCATATCCGGCTTCGAATACTGGGCATCAAATTGCAGCGACAAGGCTTCAAGACCTTCCAGAAACTCAGAAAAATCTACGCCATTCAGCGGGCCGTTGCGGTTTGATAGCAAGACTCCAGCGCGCAGCGCGCGATACGAGCGCGATGCGCGGGGTGGTTCCCATTGCGTACCAACTGGAAGATCACTCACAGGGCAGGCATCCTGCGTGACTGGCTTGGAGCCGGCACGTCGCAAAAGATGCGCCGCTGCAATCAGCCGATCGCCGGGCAGTGCGTGTTGAAACATAAGGGTGACCACACATTCAACTCGAGGGTCCAACACCGGATCGCCGATCTTCCCATCATCGACCTCGACATGATGGCCCCCCAACCCATCGGCGAATTCGGCACCCGACAGCATCGATCGATCCGATGAACCGCGGGAGGCATTACCCATCAAGTAGTCCGGTCCGCTGTCGTGAACCGCGCTCGAACCATCCGACGACTCGGAATCAAAAAACGGTTCACGGAGCACCGGTTCATCACGTCCGCCCGAGTCACGACTGAGGTCATGCTCGTTCGCTTCCCCCGTTCCGGTTCCCTGGTGGCGCCGAGAGGCGCCCCTGGAGCTTTGCCAGGCGTTGTAGCCAAGCACCGATACGACCGCGATGACAGAAAGGATGACAATGCTGAGTTCAAGCGAATTAAGGTTCATGCTGCTTCTGCCATTCGTTCTGCGGTGTCCAGATCAACCGCGACAATGCGGGATACGCCCCGCTCCTGCATGGTTACGCCGATTAACTGCTCGGCGAATTCCATCGCAATTCGATTATGTGTAATAAACAAGAACTGTGTTTGGTCCGCCATCGTTCGCACCATACGACAGTAGCGTTCCGTATTGGCGTCGTCCAGCGCTGCATCGACCTCATCCAACAGGCAAAACGGAGCTGGGTTGAGCTGAAAAAGCGCGAAGACGAGAGCCGTCGCAGTCATTGCCTTCTCGCCGCCCGAAAGTAACTGTATCGAGGTGTTGCGCTTACCCGGTGGCTGGGCGGTTACGTGGAGACCAGCGTCAAGAATTTCGTCGCCGGACAGGGTTAGTCGTGCCTCACCGCCGCCGAACAACAAGGGGAAAAGCCGGCCGAAATGGCCATTAACACGGTCGAAGGTTTCGCGCAGCAGTTCGCGGGTTTCCCGATCATTACTTCGGATCGCGCCTTCGAGGGTCTGCATCGCCTGATGCAGATCGGCTGATTGGGACTCCAAAAATGCCGTGCGTTCGCGCGCTTCATTGAGTTCATCCAGCGCGGCGAGGTTGACCGAGCCCAAGGCAGCAATGGCGCGGCCGAGACGGGTGCCTTCTTGTTGCAAGTAGGAAATCGCCGGCGGTGGATTAAAACGTGCCCGTAGGGCCATTTCATCAACGACCGCCCCACTCTCGGCCTGCGCCTCAGTGATTTGCAACAAGACCTGCTCGAGCATCAGGCGGGCTGCTTGCTCCTCAAGCTGGTGTTGTTGAATTCGAGCCCGGATCGGATCAAGACCACGCTCCTGAAGTAGCCGCTCTCCGTCGATCTGACGCAGGACCAAACTCAAAGCGTCGAGCTCCGCCCTGGCTGCACCCAGCGCTGACTCCGCTAAGTCCCGTCTAACCCGGGCAGATTCCAGAGATTCGTTTGCTTCATCCGCGCGCAGGGTTGCGAGCTTCTGATGTTGGGTCTCCACGTCCTCAAGTGCTCTTTGGAGCTCCGCCGCGGCGCTGGCACGTTGTTCCTCAGCGCGCGCCGCGCGGGCGCGAGCTTCCCGAAGCTCAAACGCGGTTTCCTGATCTTGATGCTCAAGAGCTCTGAGCGCGGTTTTAACCTGGCTTAAGTGAGCCTGTGAGTCAGCTGTGGCCTGGCGACCACGCTCCAGATCGAATGTCTGCTGCTGACGCAGTGTCTGAGTCTGCGCAACTTCAACTTCGGCGGCCTCGGCCAGCTTGATTTGCTCATCAGCCTCCGATTGTGCCTCGAGCAGCTCCGCTTCGATACGGCGCTTTGCTTCGACCGCGCGGGTTCGGGTTTGTCCAAGGCTATCAGCCGACTGCCGGTTTTGGGAGGCCAAGCGAATCGCCGCTCTTGATGCATCGCGGGCCAAGACCAGGGCCTGCTGACCCGAGTGATGGGCTTGGTGAGCCACTTCGACCCGGGTAGCCTCTTCGTCGACACGCAATTTCACCTCAGCCCACTCGCTGTCGAGAACCGTCAACTCGTTCTGTCGCGCTAAGAGGCCATCCTGCTCACTGTCCGGATGATGAAATTGAACACCAAACCGGCTAATTCTATGACCCGCGAGGGTCACAAATTCATGGCCGGGTGCAAGTTGCTCCCGTTGTTCGAGCGCTAATTCGACCGATTCGACAACCCAATATCCGTGCAACCAGTTCCTAAGAAGCGCAAGAATCTGCGGTTCATCACTGCGAATACAGGCACTTAGGAGCCGAGTTCCAACATGCGGCGGGCCTGGATCGTGTGCGGATTGGACGCTTGAGGGAAGCACCTCAAGCGCCTCTAAACTGAGCGCCAAGCGCCCCGGCGGGGCGTCATCAATCATCCCGCCCGCATTGAGGTTCGGTCCCCCGCGAAGGGCAGCGACCCGTTCTCGCAATACGGCCTCGACCGGCACCTCAAAACCAGGATCAATCGACATTTGCTGCCAAATCGGCGGGGCGGCATCGAGCCCATGCTTGGCAAGCCAAGGGCGAAGCCGATTCTGCCCCCCTAACCTGGCCTGCAACTGGGCCAATGCGGAACGACGGGCCTCAATCTGAGCGGCATGAGATTTCGCCATCCGCAACGCGTCGTAAGCTTGACTCCTCGCCTCTTCGAGCGACGCGAAAATGGCTTCGGATTCTGTGAGGTGGCCATTCGCTGCCATCTCGCCCTGCTCGGCCTCCTCGGCTGCTACTTGTGCAGCCTTGACCTCGGCTTCGGTTGGCTCCTTCTGGGCGTTCTGAGCTTGACGTTGACGCTCGATCCGGTGCTGACTGGCTGCGATACGTTCGCGTGCTGAGCGCGCTCGGGCTTGAGCCACCTCAAGCAGTCGCTGTGAGTTGGCCATTGCGAGGCGAGCAGTCTCGAGCGCCTGTTGCAACGACCAGGCCGCCCGTTCCGCCGTATCAAGCGTTTCCCGCACAGCCCCAAGCTCTTTACGGAGGGCCGCAACGCGGGCGTCAGCCAACTCGATCCGAGCCTCGCTCTCTGCTCGGTCCTGTTCAGCGCGTTCAATCGCGCCCAACGCGAGATCCCGCCGTGATTGAGCGGCCTTGAGTCGCTCAGCCGCCTCCCCGCGAGCTGTCTCCACCCGGCGGATCTCGGCTTCAATCGCAGCCAATTCAGAACCAATCTGGTAATACTCGCCTTGCCGCGCGTGTACCTGCTCGCCCAATTCGAAATGCGCCTCGCGCCGTCGGTTGAGATCGTCTTCGAACTTTTTCAAGGAATCAGTGGCCGCGTCGAATTCGACTTGTGCGGTCGCTAAAAAGTCGGCCGCAATGGCGCGCTGCTGGCTCGCATCTTCACGTAACAAAATGCGTAAAAACTGCTGCTTTTCCAACCGGTCGGCTTCAAGTTGGCGCAATCGCTGAGCAACGATCGCCTGCTTCTCGAGCCTGGCGATCCGTTCATGCAATTCGGTGAGCAGATCGGTCACCCGGCTTAGATTGTCGCGCGTGTCCGCCAGGCGCTCTTCGGTCTGGCGACGCCGTTCGCGGTAGCGCGAGATACCAGCCGCTTCCTCCAGAAAGCCACGCAGATCCTCGGGGCGCGCCTCCAGGATGCGAGCGATCATGCCCTGACCAATAATGGCGTAGGCGCGCGGGCCCAACCCCGTTCCCATAAACAGGTCGTGCACATCGCGACGGCGAACGCCCTGATGATTGATCTGATAAATGCTTTGACCATCGCGGCTGAGAATTCGTCGCACGGAAAGCTCAGAATATGCGGCCCATGGCCCCCCAAGGCGTCCGCCGGCGTTTTCGAACAGGAGCTCAACGCTGGCCCGGGCAGCGGCTCGGCGACCGTCCGAACCCGAAAAGATGACGTCTTGCATCGAATCGCCGCGCAGCTCACCGGCTCTCGTCTCGCCAAGAACCCAACGAACCGCATCCATGATGTTGGATTTGCCGCAGCCGTTCGGACCGACAATTCCGATCAGACGGCCCGGAAGTTCGATCGCGGTGGGATCCACAAAGGACTTGAATCCCGCAAGTTTGATTTGTTTGAGTCGCACAACGATCTGGGAAGCGGGAGGGGCTCCGAAGGGCAATAGCCATCCACGCGCGGGTTGCCGTGTTAGCTGCGCCTATAATAATCGGCTTCGCGCTATCCGCTGCTGGAGCCTAATTTCATGTCATCAAAACCGAGCAAGACACTCGAAACCTTTCCAAATCCTTCTCCCCAGCGCGATTACCTGATTCATTTTCAGGTGCCCGAATTCACATGCCTTTGCCCGCTCACTGGGCAGCCCGATTTTGCAACCATGACGATCGACTGCGTTGCTGATCAGCGGTGTGTTGAACTGAAGAGTCTGAAGCTCTATTTTTGGTCCTTTCGCGACGAAGGGGCCTTTCACGAAGCCGTCACGAACCGGATTCTTGATGACCTGGTTGCCGCGATTGCGCCCCGTTATCTAAAGCTGACGGCCCGTTGGTATGTTCGCGGCGGTATTTTCACCAATATCGTGGTCGAACACCGGGCGCCGGGATGGGTGCCAGCGCCGCGGGTCGAACTGGACTCATTTCAGCCCGAAGCTGCCTCAAGGGGATGAACACCCGTCTGGGGGCGCTTCAGCCCTACCCCTTCGAACGCTTGAAGGCTCTGACGGCGGGTATCGATCCGGCCGCTGGTCGGACCCCGATTGATCTTTCGATTGGCGAACCGAAGCATGCAACACCCGCCTGCATTCGCGACGCCCTTGTGCTCGGGCTGGATGGTCTGTCGACCTACCCCGCAACCATCGGTTCGGCCGCACTGCGGGAGGCCATTGCCGATTGGATCTGCCAGCGTTACGGGCTTAAGCGCCTCGACCCCCAGCGTGAGGTGCTCCCCGTCAATGGATCCCGTGAGGCACTCTTCGCATTCGCCCAGACGGTGATCGATTCCGGTAACTCTTCGTTGCCGCCGCTCGTTGTGATGCCCGACCCCTTCTATCAGATCTATGAAGGGGCTGCCCTTTTGGCAGGTGCGTTGCCGTACTTCGTGTCCCAGACCCCCGAGCAGGGATTTGCGTGCGACTGGTCGGCCATCGCACCCGAGATTTGGGATCGGACCCAGTTGCTATTTGTGTGCACACCAGGCAATCCGACCGGTCGGGTCATGACCTTGGACGAGTGGCGCCTGCTGTTCGCCCTTGCTGACAAACACGACTTTGTGATTGCGTCAGACGAGTGCTATTCCGAGATTTGGTTTGAGCAGCCCCCCTTGGGCGCGCTCGAAGCCGCGCACGCCCTCGGCCGCGCGAATTGGAGTCGCCTTGTGGTTTTTTCGAGCCTGTCGAAGCGTTCGAGTGTTCCCGGTATGCGGTCGGGCTTCGTCGCCGGCGACGCTGAGGTCATTGCTCCGTTCTTGCGCTACCGGACCTATCACGGCAGCGCCATGGGCTTGCCAATCCAAACTGCAAGCGTTGCCGCATGGCGGGATGAAACGCATGTGATCGAGAATCGAGCCCTGTATTCGGCCAAATTTGATGCGGTTTTACCAGTACTTCAAACCTGCCTGGAGGTCACAAAACCCGACGCAGGGTTCTATCTCTGGGCTGGCATCCCAGGTGGCGATGATCTGAACTTCACCCTGGAATTGTTACGCCAAGCCAACGTGCGGGTACTTCCGGGGAGCTTGATTTCGCGCGAGTCCGGTCTCGGGCTCGGTCGTCTTGGCTTGACACAAGCTCCAGCCACGTCTCCAGGTTCCGGTCGGATTCGGATTGCCCTGGTCGAACCGCTCGATCGATGTCTCGAAGCAGCTCATCGAATGGCTGAGCTGATCGGTTCAACTGCTTGATATTCAAAAAATTACTCACCCACTACAGTCACTACTATGAACGCACTTCAATCGGCCATTGAATCCGCTTGGGACCACCGCACTGAACTCTCGCCGAGCAGTGCTTCCATCGAAATCCGTGAGGCCGTCGATCACGCTCTGGCCGAACTTGATACGGGTCGTCTTCGGGTCGCGGAAAAAATCGACGGCCAGTGGGTCACCCACCAGTGGCTCAAGAAGGCGGTTCTGCTTTCCTTCCGGTTGCATGAAAACGTGCCGATGCACGCTGGTGATTTGGGTTTCTTTGACAAGGTCCCGAGCAAATTTGCCGGGTGGACCGCTGAACAGTTCAACGCCGGTGGGTTCCGCGTTGTTCCACCCGCAGTCGCTCGGCGCGGCGCCCACATTGCGAAAAATGTGGTCTTGATGCCCTCCTACGTCAATATTGGCGCCTATGTCGATGAAGGCACCATGGTTGACACGTGGGCAACCGTCGGCTCATGTGCCCAGATCGGAAAAAATGTCCACCTATCCGGGGGTGTCGGCATCGGTGGCGTGCTCGAGCCCTTGCAGGCGAATCCAACCATCATTGAAGATAATTGCTTTATCGGCGCCCGCTCGGAGGTCGTTGAAGGCGTGATCGTTGAGCGCAATGCCGTCCTGTCGATGGGCGTCTTTATTGGCGCCAGTACCCGGATCGTCGACCGCGCTACCGGTGAAATTTTTCAGGGCCGGGTGCCATCGGGCGCAGTCGTGGTGCCGGGCTCTATGCCATCTACGGGCGGCGTAAGTTTGTATTGCGCAGTGATCGTCAAGCGAGTCGATGAACAGACCCGTGCCAAAACCGCGATCAACGAGTTGTTGCGCGACTAATGCCAAACAAACGCACCATGCGCGTCCATCAAGACCCTGCTCTGGCGGTCCGACAACTGACCGAGGCATTGATTTCAAAGCGCTCTGTCACCCCCGAGGATGCCGGTTGTCAGGACCTTATCCGGCGGCGTCTAGACGCCCTTGGCTTTCGCTGCGAGACCCTAGCCGCCAATGGCACCACCAATCTTTGGGCCGAGCGGGATGGTGGACGTCCAGGGCCATTATTTGTGTTTGCCGGACACACGGACGTTGTCCCGCCGGGGCAACTCGAGGCATGGGGTTCGGACCCCTTCGTTCCGACCGAACGGAATGGTCGCCTCTACGGTCGAGGGGCGGCCGACATGAAAACCTCACTGGCCGCGTTCGTGGTCGCGACCGAGGACTTTGTGGCCACACGTTCGGAATACCAAGGGTGTTTGGCCTTCCTTTTGACGTCTGATGAAGAGGGGCCAGCCACCGACGGCACCGTACAGATCGTGAATCGATTCGAACAGCAAAGCCGGCGGATCGATTTTTGTGTCGTGGGCGAACCCACCTCATCCGAACGTTTGGGTGACATGATCAAAAATGGCCGCCGAGGTTCGCTCTCTGGTCGACTGACTGTCAAGGGCATCCAGGGGCACATCGCGTACCCCCACCAAGCCGACAATCCCATTCATCGCTTTGCACCTGCCTTGGCTGAGTTGGCCGCATACCATTGGGATGCCGGCAACGCCTTCTTCCCGCCCACTTCCTGGCAGGTTTCCAATCTGAATTCCGGAACGGGTGCGACTAACGTCATCCCTGGTGAATTACAGGCTCTGTTCAATTTCCGCTTCTCGACCGAGAGCACCGTTGACGCACTTAAAAACAGGGTCCACGAGGTGCTTGATCGACACCAACTCAGCTATGCCATCGAGTGGTCGTTATCCGGTCATCCGTTCCTGACCGAGCCTGGCACCCTTTCGGCCGCGCTTTCGGACGCCATCCACGCGGAGTGTGGCCTTCGGCCAATTCTCTCAACCACTGGCGGGACGTCCGATGGTCGATTCATTGCCCGGATCTGTTCTCAGGTGATTGAATTTGGCCCACCAAATGCCAGCATTCACAAGATTGACGAGAACGTTCAACTCGATGAAATGGCCCCGCTAGCGGGGATCTATCGCCGGGTTCTCGAAACCCTCCTGCCCGCGTGACCGGCCGCTATGACCCATTTGGACACCATTGATCAGGCCATACAAGCCGTTCATGCCCGTCTTGAAAGCGCTGAGCTTTCTTTCGGTCACGGTTGCGATGATGCCTACGATGAAGCGGTTTGGCTCGTTGCAGTGGCGATCGGCATCCCGGTCGACCGCATCGATACTGAATCCGACGCCAGGCTTGACGCATCCGAACAGGCACAGATTGAAGAGCTTTTACAGGCAAGGATTGACCAGCGGGCGCCGCTGGCTTACCTAGCAGGAGAGGCCTGGCTTGCGGGGCGTCGTTTCCTGTGTGACCGGCGTGCGCTGGTCCCCAGATCGCCGATCGGATTGATTCTTCAGCATGGGCTCAAGCCTTGGTTGCTTGATCCCGATCGCGTCACACGCGTGCTCGATTTATGTACCGGGGGCGGCAGTCTCGCCGTCATTGCCGCGCAAACATTCAGCGAAGCGCAAGTGGTCGCCTCCGATTTGTCGGCTCAGGCGCTTGCGCTGGCGGCTGACAACCTAACTCTGTTCGGGCTTGAGGATCGAATCGAGCTCCGCCAGGGACACCTCTGGGACCCGCTTGAGGGGTTGCAATTCGATCTGATTCTTTGTAACCCGCCCTACGTCGATGCGCAGTCGATGGACAAGCTGCCGACCGAATGGCGCCATGAACCAACACTTGGACTAGACGGAGGGCTGAGTTTGCGTGTCTTGGCTCAGTCCGCTGAGATCGATTTGGCCGAGATCGACGTTGCAAAAATCGCAACGGCTAATCTGAAAGATGATGGTCTGGACCTTGTGCGGCAAGTGATCGCGCAGGCTGGCGCGCATCTCACTGCCGACGGTTTATTGGTTCTAGAAATCGGCCATCAAATCGAAGCCTTCGAGGCTGCGTTTCCAGGCTTGATGCCAATTTGGCTTCCAGTCCCCGCCGGCGATCAGATGATCGCGTTGCTGGAGCGTTCGGCCCTTCCCTCATGATCAGACTGGCCGGTCTGGAACTCTCGCGCGGGGGCCGGATCCTTCTGAGCGGGGTCGATGGCATCATCGAACGTGGCGAGCGGATTGGACTGCTTGGGCGCAATGGTTGTGGCAAGACCACCCTTTTGTCGGCGATCGCGGGAGACCTCAGCCCTGACCGAGGCGAGATTGATCAGCCGCGACTGCGCATAGCTCGTCTTTCACAGCACCCCCCTGCTGGGTCGCATTCGCTCATCGAGCATGTCCTGCGTGCCGACTTGCGCCGCGACGCGATCGTGCGCGAACTGGCGGCTTTGGAACTGACCTGCGCGACCGACGAATCCCCGCTCGAAGGTGGGCGAATCGCGCAGTTACATGGTGAGTTCGACGAGCTTGACGGGTGGAGCGCACCTGCCCGGGCCGCGAAACTTCTCGATGGGCTCGGATTTTCTGTCGAGGATCACGACAAGCCTGTTGACTCACTCTCGGGGGGCTGGAAGATGCGCCTCGATCTGGCCCGCGTCCTCATGACACCCGCAGACTTGTTACTGCTGGATGAGCCCACCAATCACCTGGACCTTGACGCAGTGTTCTGGCTCGAGCGTTGGTTGGTTCGATTTGATGGCACCGTCTTGGTCGTCTCGCACGACAGGGACTTTGTCGATGCGTTTGCGACCGCAGTGCTCCACTTTGAGCAACAGACCCTTCAACGATACGCTGGGGGCTGGAGTGCGTTCGAACGTCAGCAATCAGAACGACAACGGCTCCAGCGCAAGCTCGCCGATAGCCAGGCGCAGCGAATCGCGAAACTCGAACAGTTTGTTGCCCGATTCAGAGCGCAGGCGACCAAAGCAAAGCAGGCCCAGAGTCGCGTCAAGGCTCTGGAGCGAATCGAACGTATCGTCCTGGTAGAGGATGAATCAGCCGCTTCGATGCGATTTGATTCGCCGGACCAGATGCCCGAACAGATCGCCAGTCTGGTCGATGTTGATTGCGGCTACCCCGCGGACCCGCCCATTACGATTGTCCGCCACGCCCAGCTCGACTTGCGTCGTGGCGATCGAGTCGGTGTGTTGGGACGCAATGGCGCAGGGAAGTCAACGCTCGTGCGCACCTTAGTCGCGGAATTGGACCCGCTCACGGGCGACCGCACCCACGCGAGAGCTCTCCGGATTGGCTATTTTGCCCAACGGCAAGTTGAGAGTCTGGACCCGCAATCGAGTGCGCTTGAACACCTGAAGCGGATCGAGACCAAGGAGCGCGAACAGGTTTTGCGGGAATTCCTGGCGGGCTTCGGCTTTCGCGGTGAACAGGCCATGACGCCGGTTGCACCGTTCTCGGGTGGCGAGAAAGCCCGGCTTGCGCTTGCCCTCATCGCGTGGACACGGCCGCAATTACTGGTTCTCGATGAACCGACGAACCACCTCGATGCCTCCGCACGAGACGCGCTAACGGCGGCGCTTGCCGACTATGAAGGCGCGCTATTACTTGTCTCGCACGACCGCGGGCTGCTGCGCGCAACGGTTGACCGATTCGTGATCGTGGCGAGCGGTCAACTGTCGCCATTTGACGGCGATCTCGAGGATTATCGCGAATGGTTGGCGGACCAAGCACGAAATTCAGACTCGAACTCAGGCTTGAACCCAGCGAAAGATCGAGCCAACCAGTCAAGCCTGCCCCTGCCTTCGCCGCATCAGCAACGGCAACAGAACGACCGATTGCGAAAGCCCCTTTTGTTCAAGCTTCAGCGTGTCGAACGGGAGATGGCCCAGCTCCAGCAAACGATCGAACAATTGGATGTCCAACTGTCCGATCCTGCATTTTTAAAAATTGGACCCCAGGTCGTGGCGGCGCATCGCGCCCGCTCGGTGCTAGTCGATCAGCTCGAAAAGATCGAAGGTGACTGGCTCAGCGTGACAAGCGATCTTGAAGCCCTGAGTCCCTGAGGTTCAGCGTCCGCTCACGTAGGCGGCGAAGGCTGCCTGCCCGGCCTTGCGGTCTGCCTGAACACGCACCACGGTTGGGCGCTCGGAAACCATCTGGAGATACTCTTTGACCGGGAGTCCCTCGAGCGGGTCTTCGCCCCAAATGGATTTGCCGACCATCGAGAGCAGCGGCAAGTGAACAATTGCCGCACAGTCAGCCAGCGTAAACGTCGGGCCGGCTACAAAAGGGCTAAATTTCGCAAGCTGACTAAAGGCCTTGATGTTTCGCTCGAGCTCTTTTCGGGTTGCCGTCTGCACCTCCGCGGATACCGTACGCCCAAAAAAAGCCTGCGGAAATAATCGCCTTGCCACCAGCTCGAGATGAAGCTCCAGGAACACGATCAATTCGCGGACTTTGGCGGCTTCAAACGAATCAGCTGGCATGAGCGCAGGCGTTGGAAACGACGCCTCGAGCCAGTCGCAGATGACCTGCGATTCACACAAGGCCCCCTGTTCAGTAAGAAGGAAAGGGATCTTGCCCAGTGGGCTGTTGGCGCGAACCGCCACGTCACCGCTCGGCCATTGCAAGGATTCCTCAAATGGAACCGCTTTTTCAAGCAGCGCGAGTTTGACTTTATTGTAGTAGTTACTGGCTGAAAATCCACCAAGCTTAATCATGCGCGGTCTCCCGATTGGCTTTCGATTGAGACCGGAGTTTATCTGCAGCTACAATCAGGCGTCTAACGCTATTGCAGCGGCCCCAGAAGATCCAGAGGCAGCGGGAGCGCAAGGACCTCAATACCCTCATCGAGAAGCTCGCGGGTTTCGTCGGGGCTGGCCAATCCCCGAATGGGGCGCTCCGGCGCCTCTTCATCCCGAATCCGCCGCACTTCACTCGCAAATGCCCGGCCTACATCCTCCGTATTGGCCACGACCAGACGAGCCATTCGTAACCAAAGTGCCTGTAGCGCATGTGGATCGAGTGCTTTTGGATCGTGCGCCTGGACCTGACCGGGTTCTGTTGATTGAGAGACTGTGACTGCGGAAGAAGCCAGCGGATCCTGGCCAGCACCAAGGTTTATTCTGGGAGCAGAGAGGCGCTTGTCGATGTTGAAGCTACCGCAGATCGGGCAAACGAGTTGACCGCAATCCCGCTGGGTACCGTAGTCCTCGTTCGATCGAAACCAGCCCTCGAAGAGATGTCCCTGATCACATCCAAGATCAAAAACTCTCACGTAACCACCAATACATCGCTATGAATATTTGCCACTTCGTCATTTTAGACTCCTGACCATGCGCGAACCCATCCGAATCTCGGTCGACGATGCAATTGCCCAATTTGAGCAATTTGATGACCTGCTGGATACCCGTAGCCCGTCTGAATTTGAGCTGGATCATGTGCCAGGGGCGCTTTCAACCCCAGTGCTAGATGACACTCAACGCGCAACGATCGGAACGATTCATTCCCAGCGCGGGGCGTTCGAAGCCAATCGGCTCGGAGCGGCATGGGTCGCGCGCAACGTTGGGCGACAGATTGAAGAAACGTTTCAGGATCGACCAAGGTCGTGGTCTCCATTGGTGTATTGCTGGCGAGGCGGACAGCGTTCCAACGCGATGGCTACCGTTCTCGCCCGGATTGGATGGTCGGTGCGGGTACTTGAGGGAGGTTATCGGGCCTATCGTCGTCAGGTACTGATCGATTTGGGTGATCGCCCAGAACGATACAGCTGGGTCGTTTTGGCAGGCAGAACCGGCAGCGCAAAAAGTCGAATACTGGAAGCGCTTTCTCGACAAGGCTGGCAAGTGCTCGATCTTGAAGCCCTGGCACGCCACCGGGGATCGGTGTTGGGGGGTCTCCCAGATGCCCCCCAACCCACTCAAAAGTGGTTTGAATCAATGGTCTGGAACGAGATACGTGGCTTCGATCCATCCAGACCTGTCTTTGTCGAGTCTGAAAGTAAAAAAGTCGGACAACTGCACATTCCAGACGCCCTGATTCAGACAATGCGCCAGTCACCGTGCATCCATATTGAAGTTCCAGCGATTGTTCGTGCGCAGTTCTTGATCGAGGAATATGCGCACTGGACGACCAATCGCGATGGCCTGCTACAACAGATTGAGCACATTGCCCCGCTCCACCCCAAACAACGAATCACTGATTGGAAGCAACTGATCAACATCAGTAACTGGCGGGCGTTTGTCGAGAGCGTCTTGGTCGAACATTACGATCCATCGTATGACCGAGCCATGGATCGAAACTTTGAAGCACTCCCGAGTGCATTTGTAGTCAATTCGGAAACGCTCGATCACCTAGCCATTGAACGTATGGCACAACAAATTGGCACACATTTCAAAAACCAAACTAACGCGCCGATCGCTGCACGCCGAGCGTCGATTGCCACGACTTGAGCCAAGTGACAACGGATTGCTCGCCTTCCGTGCGGCGAATCTGCGCTTCAAGTTGGGCCTCATTGGCTTTCGCGGAACCAAGATCACCGGCTTGAACCGCGTCAATCCGGGCGATCACATAGCCTCGTTCCCCAAGATCGACTCCGACATAGGCAGGCAGCTTGGAAACCGAAGCGGATAAGACCGCATTGACAACCGTGGGTGCCAAACCGCCCCGGTCCATTCGACTGATTTTTCCAGCCTGCGCAAAGGTTGCTTCCGGTTTGGCTCCGTTCTGGAGTTGTTTCAATTGGGTAGCCCCGGCTTTGGAGGCTAACTGACGCGACTCGGTCTCAATCCAAAGTGACTTCACCTCGGCTCGGACTGTTTCCAATGGACGCAGCAGTGCCGGCTGATGGTCAACCAGGCGCGCCGAAACCAAGGTGCCAGGCGCCGTTTCGATTGCTTCCGAATTACGACGAGTCCGAATGGAATCTTCGGAAAAAAGGGTCGTTAACAAACGACGATTAGATAACGGTGCCAAATCAGCGGCAACTAGTCCCTTATTGGTCTCTTTGCCAGACAGCTTGTCCGAGGCCTTAGAAGGTCCGTCCGGTGTCACACCCTCAAATGTCTGGATCGTCAAACCAAAACGGCTCGCTGCGGATTCGAGCGAATCACTCTGCTCGTAGACCAGGTTCGAAAAAGACTCCGCAGATTCGGCGTATCGCTTGCCCGCCTGTTGTTTCTTGAGCTCCGCCTCCAGCTGTTCGCGAACCTCTGCGAATGGCTTGGTTTGCGCCGGCTCGATACCACTGAGCCAAATAATATGAAATCCAAACTCACTGCGCACGAGTTCGTCCACCAAGCCGATGCTCTTAGCCGCAAAGACCGCATTCGCAAACGGCTTGACCATTGAATCGGATGTGAACCAGTCGAGATCCCCGCCGGCTGCCTTTGAGCCTGCGTCCTCAGATTGCGTGCGAGCAATTGCCGCAAAGCCCTCGGCAGAAGCATCGCGTACCTGCCCTAGCAACGCCTGCGCCTTGGATTTAACCTTTTCAGCATCCGCCTCAGAGGCTTGAGCTGGCACCTGAACCAAAATATGACTGGCCCGGCGTCGCTCGGGGCGCCCAAGACGGGCGCGATTCTGCTCGTAATAAGTCCGAAGTTCGTCCTCGGAAATTTTGATTTGACGCCCCAGATTGTCCGCGCTCAAAACCACCCACGAAACCTTTGCGGATTGGGGAGTCGTAAATCGAGGCGCTTGGTCGCGATGAAACTGCACCAATTGCTCTTCGGTGGGTACCAGCTGGACAGCAAAATCATTGGGCCGAAACTGTAGCAACGAGAACTCGCGGGATTGCGCCAAACCTTCCATTAAGCGCTGCGTCACCCGCTTGGGGACCATCGCGGACTGACCAAACGCCTGGGGTATCAAGCTGCGAGCGATGTCTTGACGCAAAGACGCCTCAAAGCTGGCTTCGGTCCGCCCCTGAGCAGCCAGCAATTCGCGGTATCGCTCGCGATCAAAAGAACCATCCGGTTTGAGCAAATCAGTCTGGGCCGAAATGGCACGCCGCAAGGTGTCATCCGCCACGACCAAATGTTGGCGCCCAACATAGAGATCGAGGGCCCGTTCATCAATCAGTCCATCGAGAACCTGTCCGCGTAATTGTGGGGTTTCGATGGCTTGACCGTCGGCATTCGGCCCCAGAGACGCGCGCATCCGCGCAACTTGCTCCCGCACCGCAGCATCAAGCTCTTGCTTGGATATCTTCTTGTCGCCGATTTTCGCGACCTCGTCGTCCTTAGCGAGAAATTTGTCGTAACCAGACAGCCCAAAAAAAATGAAGGACGGCAGGATCAGCAGTAACAAAACAAACTGCAGTGCTCGCTGGTGGTTCCGAACGGTATCGAACATCGGGCTTTGGACGATCAAAAAAAGGGCCGGACGGCCCTTATTTGGTTTGTTGGCGGAGCGGACGGGACTCGAACCCGCGACCCCCGGCGTGACAGGCCGGTATTCTAACCAACTGAACTACCGCTCCGCGACTAGACGAGCGTTGCCGCCCGACCAATAAAAAATCTGCAAAATCTGAGGAAGCCTCAAATTCGCAGGGACCAGGAAAACGCATCAAACGATTGCGCAATCTTGGTGGGTGCTGAGAGGCTCGAACTCCCGACCTACGCCGTGTAAAGGCGCCGCTCTACCAACTGAGCTAAGCACCCAGTCGAAGGGTGTGAGTTTACCTTGGGTAGATAAACTCTGCAAATTCTCAGTTGATCGCGTCGCGCAGGCCTTTACCCGGACGAAACTTTGGAACCTTGGCGGCACTGATTTGGATCTCTTCGCCTGTACGCGGGTTACGCCCCGTGCGAGCCGCGCGCTTTCCCACCGCGAAGGTACCGAACCCAACGAGGGTCACTGCATCGCCTTTGCGCAGAGAATCTTCGATTCCGCCGATCAGGGCGTCCAGGGCGCGACCTGCGGAGGCTTTGGAAATATCAGCGCTCGCTGCAATGTGGTCGATCAGCTCGGTTTTGTTCACTTCAATCAATCCTATGTGAATGTGCGAAAAAGGTCGCGCGAGAATTCTAAATTTGGGGGGACCCGGGGATCATCTGCCAAGAACCCACTGACAAAAAACTGCCCCCGATAATCACGGAAATTGTCGGTATGGGTATTCAAACCGACCAGCGGTTTGGTGTCAAGCCGGATTAGCACTAGTGCATCAGTGTTTCAGTCGATCACCCACAACAGCGGTTTCCGTCGCAACGGTTGGGGTCGTCGGAGCCACCATAACTTCGGCAACTTCGTCTTCGTGCAGGGGCTCGGGCAAACGTTCCAGCGCCAATTCGAGCACTCGATCGATCCAACGCACCGGAATAATCTCGAGATTATTTTTGACGTTATCAGGAATTTCAGGGAGGTCTCGCGTGTTCTCCTCGGGTATCAGGACCCTCTTGATACCTCCTCGGAGCGCCGCCAAAAGCTTTTCCTTCAGGCCCCCAATTGCCAGCACCTCGCCCCGTAGCGTGACTTCTCCTGTCATCGCGACGTCTGCCCGAACGGGTATCCCAGTCAGAACCGATACCAGCGCGGTCGTCATCGCAATGCCTGCGCTAGGCCCGTCCTTTGGAGTGGCCCCTTCCGGCACGTGAATGTGTATGTCGCGTTTCTCATGAAAATCCGGCTTGAGTCCGAACAGTTGAGCGCGTCGCCGGACCACAGTCATTGCCGCTTTGATTGATTCTTGCATCACATCACCGAGCTTCCCCGTGAAGGTTGCCTGGCCCTTACCCGGAACCGAAACAGCTTCGATGGTGAGGAGCTCTCCACCAACCTCCGTCCAAGCCAGTCCAGTCACCTGCCCAACCTGATTCTCCTTTTCGGCTACGCCGTAGCTGTAGCGGCGTACGCTCAAAAACTGATCGAGATTGGCGGCGTTGACATGTATCTTGCCGAGCGGCGGAGTTTTCTGCGCGGCCCCAGAACCTTGACCGAGTAACGCTGGCGCATCAGCAGGGTCGGTGCTAGTGCTGGTGGCCGGCTGATCGGAAGGCTCAACAACCAGCTGACCTTTCTTGAGCACCATTCGCCGTACGACCTTACGGCAGATCTTGCCCACCTCGCGCTCGAGGGCTCGAACCCCTGCTTCTCGGGTGTAGTAGCGAATGATGTCGCGCACTGCGCTCTCGGATACCGTCAATTCACCGTCTTTGAGGCCATTGTTGCGCATCTGCTTGGGGAGCAAATAGCGGGTCGCGATAGCGACCTTTTCATCTTCCGTGTAGCCCGAGAGACGAATTACCTCCATCCGGTCAAGCAGTGCGGCCGGAATATTCAGCGTGTTCGCGGTCGCAACGAACATCACGTCCGACAGGTCGTACTCCACCTCAACATAATGATCGGTGAACGTACCGTTCTGTTCTGGATCAAGAACTTCCAGTAATGCACTGGCAGGATCACCGCGAAAATCCATCCCCATTTTGTCGATTTCATCGAGGAGGAAAAGCGGATTTCGGACTCCGATCTTGGTTAGATTCTGAAGAATTTTGCCTGGCATCGAGCCGATGTAGGTCCGTCGATGTCCCCGGATTTCGGACTCATCTCGGACCCCACCCAAGGCCATTCGGACATATTTTCGATTGGTTGCCCGGGCAATTGACTGGCCAAGCGAGGTCTTGCCAACCCCCGGAGGACCAACCAGACAAAGGATGGGCGACTTCACTTTGTCGACACGCTGCTGGACCGCGAGATATTCGACAATCCGCTCTTTAACACGCTCCAAGCCCCAGTGGTCAGCATCGAGTACTGCCTCTGCATTGGCGAGATCGCCGTTAACTTTGCTCTTGCGCTTCCAGGGAAGATTGACCAACACGTCAATATAGTTCCGAACAACCGTTGCCTCGGCGCTCATTGGGCTCATTAGACGCAGCTTCTTAAGCTCGGCATCGGCTTTTTTGCGAGCTTCTTTTGGCATTCGCGCCAATTCGATCTTCTTTTCGAGTTCGTCAATGTCGGCGCCCTCCTCGCCTTCACCGAGCTCCTTTTGGATCGCCTTGACCTGTTCGTTCAGGTAGTACTCGCGTTGGCTTTTTTCCATCTGGCGCTTGACGCGCCCCCGAATACGTTTTTCGACCTGCAGAATATCGAGCTCTGCTTCGATCTGTCCCAAGAGTTTTTCAAGTCGTTCCGCGACCGGCAAGACTTCAAGAATGGCTTGCTTTTGCTCGATCTTGATCGGTAAGTGGGCCGCGATCGTATCGGCCAGGCGACCCGGTTGTTCGATGCCGTTAAGGCTCCCAAGAATCTCGGGCGGGACCTTTTTGTTCAGTTTTACGTACTGGTCGAACTGGGTAAGAATGGCGCGCCGCAGCGCTTCAAGATCTGGATCAGCCTCATCGTCAAGCGGCAGTCCTTCGACCGCACATTGGAAGAATGGACCAATGTCATCGATGCTGACCAATCGGCCCCGATAGCTCCCTTCAACCAATACCTTGACGGTTCCATCAGGCAGCTTAAGCATCTGCAAGATATTCGCGACACAGCCAATGGGGTAGAGATCTTCCTCGACGGGATCGTCTTTTGAAGCGTTCTTTTGGGCGACCAACATAATCGCCTTGCCTGTCTCCATCGCTGATTCCAGTGCTTTGATCGATTTGGGTCGACCAACGAACAAAGGAATAACCATGTGCGGGAAGACAACGACGTCACGCAAGGGCAATAGGGGCAACGTCATGGGGGAATCAATCAAACTCAGGTCAGTCATGGCATTCGCCTATCAAAAGGATCTTTCGACAGATCGGGGCGATCGCCCATCTTTCAAGACACAGAATAGCCTTGAATGAAGAATAAGGGCGAATTCAGGGAATCAGGCGCAATTGTTGGGCCAGCCAAGCGCGCACGGAGTCACGCTGCGTCCCGCCGCCTCAACCGCGGCGGACGCAGCCAGTCTTAGTGCGAAGCTCCGGCTAGCTTGGGCGCTTGCTCACCGTAAATGAAGAGTGGCTTACCCTGACCATCGATTGCGCCCTCGTCGACCACCACCTTCTGGACCCCTTGCTGATTGGGCAGATCGAACATGGTTTCGAGGAGCGCCTGCTCGAGAATTGAACGCAAACCACGCGCGCCGGTCTTGCGTTTGAGTGCCTTGCGCGCGATTGCACTCAGGGCTGCAGGACGAACCTCGAGTTCGACCCCTTCCATCGCAAACAGCTTGTGATACTGCTTGACCAACGCATTCTTGGGTTCGACCAAGATCTGGACCAAGGCGTCTTCAACCAGTTCGTCGAGGGTGGCAACGACTGGCAAGCGGCCGACAAGTTCTGGAATGAGTCCGAATTTGAGCAAGTCCTCGGGTTCGACTTCCTTGAGCAATTCTCCCGTCGAACGCTCTGAGGCTCCACGAACGGTTGCGCCAAATCCTATCCCGGTCTTTTCGGTCCGGCTACGGATGACCTTTTCAAGACCGTCAAATGCGCCACCACAAATAAACAAAATGTTGGTGGTGTCAATCTGGACGAAATCTTGATTGGGGTGCTTCCGCCCCCCCTGCGGAGGCACACTTGCGACAGTTCCCTCAATAAGTTTTAGCAAGGCTTGCTGGACGCCTTCGCCTGAGACATCGCGTGTAATGGATGGGTTGTCGCTCTTGCGTGAAATCTTGTCGATCTCGTCGATGTAAACGATCCCGTTTTGGGCCTTTTCGACCTCATAGTTACAGTTCTGCAGGAGCTTCTGAATGATGTTCTCAACATCCTCGCCGACATAGCCCGCTTCGGTCAGCGTGGTCGCATCTGCAATGACGAAGGGCACATTAAGCAAACGGGCCAGGGTCTGGGCCAGCAGAGTCTTGCCCGAGCCGGTCGGCCCGACGAGCAAAATATTGCTCTTGGCGAGCTCTATTTCATCGTTTTTGGCAGCGGACGCCGCGCCCTTGTGGCGCAGCCGCTTGTAGTGGTTGTAAACCGCAACCGCAAGCGTTCGCTTGGCCCGAATCTGACCGACAACATATTGATCAAGGATCGCGAAGATTTCGTGTGGGGTGGGTAAGCCCGTTTTAGCCGAGCCCTGAGCCGTCTCGGCAACGGATTCATCCCTGATGATGTCGTTGCAAAGTTCAATGCATTCATCACAAATGAACACTGAGGGGCCCGCAATCAGCTTGCGGACTTCATGCTGGCTCTTGCCGCAAAAAGAGCAATACAAAAGCTTCTCGCTCGAGCCCTTCTTTTCGGTCATTGCGTCCCCGATCCCGTGAAAAATTCGCCTAAATAACGATCGACTGATCGCCCTAAGCCGCCGGCTCCCGACGCATTAATACCTTATCGACTAATCCGTAGCTTACCGCATCGTCTACCGACAGAAAGTTGTCGCGATCGGTGTCGCGGGCAATCTTCTCGATCGGCTGCCCCGTGTTTTCGGCAAGAAGTGAGTTAAGTCGCTCGCGCAGAAACAAAATTTCCCGTGCGTGAATCTCAATATCAGACGCCTGACCCGAGACTCCACCCAGCGGTTGGTGGATCATGATTCGCGAGTTGGGCAGCGCGAAGCGTTTGCCCTTTTGACCCGCGGCCAACAGGAAGGCGCCCATGCTTGCCGCCAGGCCACAACAGAGCGTCGATACATCGGACTTGATGAAGCGCATTGTGTCAAAAATCGCGAGACCTGCCGAAACCGATCCGCCCGGAGAGTTGATGTAGAGCGAGATGTCCTTGTCCGGATTCTCGGATTCAAGAAAAAGCAGCTGTGCCATCACGAGATTGGCACTGTGATCATTGATCGGACCGACCAGAAAAATCACCCGCTCGCGAAGGAGCCGCGAGTAGATGTCATAGGCCCGTTCGCCGCGGCCACTCTGCTCGATCACGATCGGAACCATGCCGAGGCCCTGAGGCTCCTGCACCGAGTAGGTCGACATCATGCGTTTGCCTCCATCAATTCATCGAATCCAAGAGAAACCTCTTCAGTCTTACCATGCTCCAGAACCCAGTCGACCACATTTTGCTCGACCACCAGTGCTTCGACATCGGCCAGGCGTTCGCGGTCACTGTAGTACCAACGAATTAATTCGCCCGGATCTTCATAAGCCTGCGCAAACTCCTCAATCTGGCGCCGGATCTGATCCGGACGGGCCTGCAGCTTGTGGGTCCGAACCATTTCACCGATGATCAGTCCCAGCCGGACTCGCCGTTCAGCCTGAACCTGAAAGGCATCGGGCGGCACAGGCATTTGGGCCGTGTCGATGCCGCGCTGCTTGAGTTCGGCCTTGGCGCCCTCGACCATTCGGGCCGCTTCCGCCCCGACGAGGGCCGTCGGCAGGTCAAATTGGGTCAACTCCGTGAGCCGATCCATGATCTGAGACTTTGTTCTCGACCGCAGGCGTTGAGCGACTTCGCGCTCAAGATTCGCCCGCACATCAGCGCGCATTTGATCGAGATCCCCATCGGGTATGCCAAATTGAACCGCGAAAGCGGCGTCGAGTTCGGGTAATACCGGGCCTTCGACCAAGCGCACCGTAATGTCGAACTGAGCGGCTTTACCTGCAAGATTCTCCGCCTGATAGTCGGCCGGAAACTGCACCGTAAAGGTACGCTGTTCACCCGTCGCGGCGCCGCGGACACCAGTCTCAAAATCCCCCAGCATCTTCCCTTCGCCTAAAATGAAGGGGAAGTTTTCAGCGCTACCACCCTGAAATTCAACGCCATCGAGGCTGCCCCGAAAATCGATCGTCACCCGATCGGCATCCTGAGCAGAACGCTCGACGGTCTCCCAGTGGGTCCGCTGACGGCGGAGCGTCTCGATGGTTCGATCAACCTCAGCATCGCCCACTGGACTCAGAAAGCGTTTGAAGGTCTCATCCGCAGGGGTCGGCAAGGTGAACTCAGGAAAAACCTCAAATATCGCGCTAAATTGGTATTCGCTCAGGTCGCCACCCTCGGTTGGCATCACTGGCTCAATCCTGGGATCACCGGCCACTTTCAGGCCATGACTGGCGACGGCATCACTGAAGGACTTCGAGACCGCGTCACCGAGGACTTCAGAACTTACTTGCTGGCCGTGAGTTTGTTCGACCATCTTGATCGGCACCTTACCCGGGCGAAACCCGGGCACTCGCATCGTCTTGGCAATCTGGACCAGACGAGTACGGGTTTCGTGTTGGATCGATGCGATCGAAACCGCGAGTGAGAGGCGGCGCTCAAGTCCGGCGAGAACTTCAATCTGAGGGGTCATGGATAAAGCAGTACGCAACTGAAAGGGTAGGAAAATCGTCCGGAAGCGGCCGGAACCGATGGTGCGAAGGATGGGACTCGAACCCACACGCTTTTTACTGCGTCAGGACCTAAACCTGGTGCGTCTACCAATTCCGCCACCTTCGCCCGAGGTCGAGGGGTTGATTCTACCCGAGCAGGGTCAAGACGTTGTTTGAATCCGAAACCAGGCAACGTAGAGCGCTGGCACGCAAAGGATGGTCAAGATGGTCGCCACAATCAGGCCGCCCATAATTGCGAACGCCATTGGGCCCCAAAGCACGTCTCGGGATAACGGAACCATCGCAAAGACTGCCGCCGCAGCCGTCAAGGCGATCGGTCTGAAACGCCGAACGGCAGACTCACGAACCGCGAGCCATGGGTCGATGCCGGCATCCTGATCCTGCCGGATCTGCTCCACGAGGATAACTGTGTTGCGCATGATCATTCCAGCCAACGCAATCGTCCCCAACATCGCAACGAATCCAAAGGGGCGACCGGACAACAGCAGAGCCGAGGCGACTCCAACGATGCCGAGCGGCGCAGTTAGTAGCACTAGGACCACCAAGGAAAAGCGCTTGAGCTGAATCATCAGGAGCGCGACGACTACAAAAAGCATTAACGGCATCCCGGCATTGATGGAGGCCTGTGCCCGCGCATTTTCTTCCGCTGGGCCACCCAAGTCGATTCGATAGCCGTCGGGCAATCCAGCCTTGAAGGTCGCCAACCGCCGATCAATCCGCCCGGCAATATCCGGCGCCTGAACGCCCTCAATCAGGTCACCGCGCACTGTCAAAGTCAGTTCGCGGGAGCGACGCCAAAGAATAGGCTCCTCCATCGTCGCCGTAATGGTGGCTACTTGAGACAAGGGGACGCTGCGTCCCGAGGTCGTCGTCACCGGTAAGCTCGCAATGGTGGCGAGATTGGTGCGCTCGGATTCAGGCGCCCTGAGAACCACGTCAATCAGTCGGTCGCCCTCGCGGTATTGCCCGATCGTCCCCCCAGAGACGCTTCCGCCAATTGCCCGCGCCACCCCGATGCTACTGGCACCAATGGCCCGCGCACGGTCCTGATCGATGGTGATTTGCAATGCCGGTGAACGTTGGCCCCAATCGAGGTGAACATCACGGGCCGCGGTATCCTCGCGGAGAATTCCGGCCACCTGTTCCCCTAGCTCTTTCAAGAGTCCGGCATCCGTGCCGACCACTCTAAACTGGAGGGGGTAGGACACCGGAGGGCCCAGCGGTGTTCTGTAAGCGCGAGCGCGAACACCCGGGTAATCATCCTGAAGGTGTCTCCGCAAGCGCGTCATCAATCGATCGCGGCTCGGCACGTCGGGCGTCAGGATCACCAGCTGTGCGAAGTTCGGTCGATAGAGTTGCTGGTCAAGTGAGACGTAATAACGCGGTGAACCATTGCCAACATAAGCCACGTAGTTGCCCACGTCTGGGTCCGCAGCGAGGAACGCCTCAACGCGTTGAGTCTGCGCTTCGGTCGCACGCAGACTCGATCCCTCAGGCAGCCAAAGTTCGATGAGTATTTCTGCACGGTCACTGCTCGGAAAAAACTGCTTTTCGGTGAGCCCCATGCCGTACCCCCCGAGCAGGAATGCGCCGAGTGTTGCTGCGATCGTCCACCAACGTCGCCGCATACAGGCATCAATCAATCGCCGCAAAGCCACGTAAAAACGGCCCTGAAACATCTCATGCTGAGGCTGCCCCGACGCCGGCAACAATCTCATACCAATGAACGGCGTAGCGATCACTGCTGCGAACCAGGACACCAATAATGCAATGGTCACAACCTGAAAGATTCCAATCGTGTACTCCCCGGTCGACGATTTAGCCGTGGCGATCGGTAAGAAACCTGCGGCCGTGATCAAGGTGCCCGTCAACATGGGAAATGCTGTGCTTGTGAACGCGAAGGTTGCCGCCTGAAAACGATCAAATCCTTCTTCGATTTTCCGCAACATCATTTCGACGGCGATGATCGCGTCATCAACCAGAAGCCCGAGCGCAATCACGAGCGCGCCAGTTGAAATCCGATGCAGGTCAATGCCGAAAAACTTCATCAATAAAAAAGTCGCCGCCAGGACTAATGGGATCGTCAAGGCCACTACCAGCCCGCTGCGGGCGCCGAGGCTGACAAAGCTGACGGCTAAAACAATCAACACGGCCTCACCCAGGGACCGCAAAAACAAGCCAACGGCATTTTCAACAATCCGCGGCTGATCGGAGACCTTTGCAAAACCGACTCCAATTGGGAGTTGGGCTTTGAGTCGAGCCATCTCTACATCGAGGTTCTTGCCAAGCCGGGGCACATCACCATCCCGCACCATGGAGATGGCCAACCCAATGGCTTGCTGTCCCTTGTAGCGCATTGTGCTCACCGGCGGATCCTGCAACCCGCGGCTGACTTTGGCCACGTCGTCCAAGCGAATAGTCCGGTTACCAATCTGAATCGGTAGGCCAGCAATATCGGCCACCGAATCAAACTGACCACTGACGCGCAATGGCACCGACCGGTCAGGCCCCTCAACCGTTCCGCCGGGGATGACGGTATTTTGGGCCTGCAGCTGCGCCGCAATCGCTGCGGGATCCAGTCCGAGTGCCGCCAGCTTCCGGATCGACGGCTCAACCCAAATCTTGTCATCGACGATACCGATCAATTCAACTTTTGAAACATCGGGAATCCGCATGAGGTTCTGCCGCACACCATCCAAGATCTCCCGCAGTTCCGAGTGGGTGATGCCGTCGCCGGTGAACGCATAAATCGTCCCGAACACGTCGCCAAATTCATCATTGAAAAAAGGCCCGAGAGCATCCGAAGGCAAACTCGGACGAATATCGCCGACCTTTTTGCGAACTTGGTACCAGATCTGAGCGACCTCTCGCTGGGGCGCCGAGTCCTTGAGCTCGAGAATAATCAAAGACTCACCGGGCTTGGAATAACTCCGGGTGAATCGAAAGTAAGGGACTTCCTGGAGCTTTTTTTCCAGTCGATCAGTAATCTGCCGGTCAACCTGCTCGGTGGTAGCTCCGGGCCAAAGGGTGCGGACGACCATCAGCCGCAGCGTGAAATCAGGGTCTTCGCGCTGACCCAGCTGAAAAAAAGCTGAAAAGCCGAATATGGCCACTGCCGCCAGGAAAAACCAGGTCAGCGACCCATGTTTAATCGCTGTGGCTGACAGGTTCCAGCGGGATCCTTGCGATTGAGGGTCCTGTTTCATGGACGTGGCGGAGGTGCACTCGACCCAGTCGCGCCAATCGAACCAGTCGAAGCGGTCGGCAGGCGAACTTTTTGCCCCTCCCGCAGCAAATTAGCCCCGGCGGTTACGACCAGTTGCCCTAGTCGCACACCGCCGGCGTCGGAGACCCGGAGCATGACGCCATTGTCACGCAAGCCGTCCTCGGCAACTTGGACGGAGACCGCGCGCACCGTCAACATGGTCTCGTCAACAATCCAGACCTTTGGATCCGAGGTGCTCGAATGCAGCGCTGAAAGCGGAACCAAAATCCCTGGACTGGGCGGCAACCCAAAACTCACCGTTGCGCTCGCCCCAAGTAGAAGCCGATCGGCGGCCTTCGAAGATACGGGTTCGACCTTGATCGCATAAGTCCTTGAGGCGGGATCCGCCACCGGGGAAGATTCGCGAATCCGTCCCACGAGATGCTCACCCGTCAGTGTGGGTGAGGTAATCACAAGAGTTTTCGCGCTTTGGACCGACCGAAGCGAAGTCTCCGGCACGGAAACGACCACGTCTCGCTCGCTGCCGCGGGCAATTCGAATGACCGATTGCCCAGCCATCACCACCTGGCCGGGCTCCGCTTCAACTGCAATGACAACACCATCAACATCCGCCATCAACGACTGAAACTGCACCGAATTACGGGCACTGACGAGTGCCGCCTGGGCTGCCCTCAGGCGCCCCTGAGCTGCATCCATTTGAGCCTGCGCGCGGTCGACCTGCGCCTGACTAACGAAATCTTTCGCCCTAAGGGCCTGAACACGATCGCGCTCGGCGACTGCAAGGCGCAGATCAGCCGCAGCTGACTCCAGATTCGCCGAGGCAGATTCGATTGCGGGGGCGAGGTCTTGTGGATCAAGTTGGGCCAACAGTTGGCCGCTACGGACTAGATCGCCGGACTGGACGAACCGTCGCGCGATTTTCCCCGCCACTCGAAAACCCAATCGACTTTCCACCCGGGGACGAACTTCGCCCGGCAAAGTCAAGGCTGGCGCATCGCCCTGCTCAGCCAACCGAATGACGCGAACTGGACGAATCACCTCCTCACTGGGCGCTGGCGTCTTGGAGCAACCAATGAAAATGGGGGCAATGACCATCAAGGCAAGCCCTGAAAACCTGTACCTCAGGCAACGATCCATAAACTTTCCATTTCTGCGTCACTGACTCACACTTGCTGCCCATGTCGGACACCCCTGGTTTCACAAGCAGCGTCGACCACTACGAAAACTTTCCGGTGGCGTCCTGGCTCGTCCCACCAAAGCTGAGGCCCGCCATCGTAGCGATTTATCGCTTCGCGCGGATGGCCGACGATCTTGCGGATGAGGGCGACCTCTCGCCGCATCAACGTTTGTATGCCTTGTCGCACTGTCGAAAACAGCTTGAATCGATCCAATCGGGACGAGTCGAAGCGATGAATGGTTCTGGATCTCACGAAGCGCACTCCGCGGATCCGATTTTCGAGCCGCTCGCTCGAATCGTCGAACAGTACCAACTCCCACTGGATCTGTTTTTTGATCTCCTAAGTGCCTTCGAACAAGACGTAACGCAGCAGCGCTGGGCCGACGACGCGTCAATTTCAGACTATTGCCGCCGTTCGGCCAATCCGATTGGTCGTCTCATACTGGCCCTCGTCGGAATAAATGGCATTGAGCAACTACACCAATCCGATGCCATCTGTACCGCGCTGCAACGGATTAACTTTCTGCAAGATTTCGGACTTGACTGGAAGCGCGGCCGTCTTTACCTGCCGTTAGACCAACTTGAAGCCTGCGGCTTGCGAGAGGCCGACATCGACTCAGCTGTTTGTGGAACGCGTCGTCCGAGCTCCGCTTTACTTAAACTGTTGGCTCAGGAGCACCATAAAGCCTACGCCCTAATCCGCACGGGATTCCCACTTTGCCAAAAAATCCCGGGGCGGCTTGGCTTGGAAATTACTGCAACGGTTGCCGGAGGCATTCAAATCCTCAATCGCATCGAGCGCCTCAATTTTGACACCACCCGTACCCGACCCGTGTTGGGGGTTCGGGACTGGCTTATTATCGGGGTCCGCACGTTCACGCGGCGACCCGTGCCATGACACCCGACGAATATTGTCAAGAAAAGGCTGCCCGCAGCGGCTCCAGCTTTTACTACAGCTTCCTTTTTCTGCCGCCGCCGCGTCGAAGAGCGATTACGGCACTCTATGCATTCTGTCGCGAAGTCGACGATGTTGTGGACGAGTCCAACGAACCAACTGTGGCGCAGACCCGCTTGATCTGGTGGCGCACCGAAGTTGCGCGACTTTTCGCTGGCGACCCGCAGCACCCCGTCACCCGCGCTTTAGGGCCATGCCTGGAGCCGTTTGGCTTGGATCAAGCGAGACTGCAAGCGGTCATTGACGGCATGCAAATGGATCTCGACCAAGCTCGATATTCTCGATTTAGAGATCTGGAAGTCTATTGCGATCGGGTTGCAGGGGTCGTCGGGACCATGGCCGCCGATATCTTTGGACGCAAGGCAGAAAGCACCAGAGCGTATGCACAGGCTCTCGGTCTCGCCTTCCAACTCACGAATATCATTCGAGATGTCGGCGAGGATGCCCGCAAAGGTCGCATCTACCTGCCGGTTGAAGACCTGCAACGATTTGGTGTTCAAGCGGCTGATTTGCTACAGGGCCGCACGAGCCCTGAATTCATAGAACTCATGCGATTCCAGGCCGAGCGAAACCGCGCTCAGTATGCGCGTGCTTACGGGTTATTGGCGGACGAAGACCGGCGCGCTCAGCGTCCAGGACTCATTATGAGTTCGATTTATTCAACCCTTCTGGATGAAATTGAAGTAGACGGATTTCGGGTTCTCACGCATCGCACTTCGCTAACCCCAATCCGCAAACTTTGGCTCGCCTGGAAGACCTGGCTCACCGCACGCCCCCCGGATTTGCAACCCGCGCGATCTTGAAGCCGAATGCCCGAGTCGCCGTCGTCGGCGCCGGATGGGCTGGCCTGAGTGCAGCCGCAGAACTCGCTGCCCAGGGTGCTTTGGTCACCGTGTTTGAAGCAGCGCCAGAGATTGGCGGTCGGGCACGCTCACTGAACTGGTCGGTCAAATCTCCAGGTGGGGGTGTTCAGGAAGTACAGATTGATAACGGGCAGCACCTATTAGTTGGTGCTTACCGGGAGACACTCGCCCTGCTGGAACGTCTAGGCGGTGTTGAACTGCAACTCTTTAAGCGAATTCCATTCACGCTCAGTAGCGATCGGGGACTCCGGTTCAACGCATCCGATGCAAACGCTCCGTGGCATCTGGTGCACGGTCTGTTACGAGCACGGGGCCTTCAGTGGGCCGATCGAATTTCGATCGCACGCCTCGGTGTGACGATGAAGCTTCGCGGCTGGAAGACCGCACCTGGACTCACCGTTGCGCAGCTCTTGTCCGATGCGCAGCAAACTGAAGCGGTGCAGCGGCGTGTCTGGAACCCGCTTTGCCTTGCAGCCCTCAACACCCCTCCGACCAAAGCCTGCGCAGCCAGCTTTGCTGCGGTCCTTAGGGACACCCTCGGCAGCGACGAAGCGCGTGCATCTGACATGTTGGTACCCGCCCTACCACTCGGCGAAACTTTACCCAAGCTTGCCGCACAGTTTTTGTTGAGACACCACGGCATCATTCGTCGAAGCCACCTCGTGCGCTCGATTCAATCTGGCCCTACGGTGGACCTCGAGCCATTCGATGGCGTGGTGGTGGCACTTGCCGCGCATAGCGCTCGTCGCCTCTTGGGTGCCCAGGTGCCTGAGTTGCCCACCGAGTCGATTCAAACGCTTTGGTTACTGTTTGCCCCGGGTATTTTCGAGCCGCATTGCCTGACACTTATGGAGGACGGTCCAGGCGAATGGCTGTTTACCAGGACTGAAGCGAATGGCACGACCTTGGCTTCGGTCGTTATCAGTGCTGCAGCCCGGGCAACTGATCGTGCTGGTCTCATCCAGTCATGTCTCAGTCAGTTGGAACAAGTGCTTGCGCAACAGGGGCGGCCGACAAGGCTTGACGAGGCACGAGTGCTCGGCGCGAAACTGATCCATGAGGCAGCGGCAACGTTTTCCTGCCGTCCAGGACTCAAGCGACCGGACGTCGACGTCTTAACCCAAGAATGGCCATCCGTCATGATCGCTGGCGATTGGACGGCCAGCGAATACCCGGCAACATTGGAATCGGCGGTACGCAGTGGTCTCAAAGCGGCACGCCAACTGGCACAGGCTCTATAGTCGGGACGAGAGCCCCGCAGCGACGCGTTCATCGTGTTGACGCGCCAGAGACCAGCCAGACCACCCTACCAGCGCCGCTCCGATGGTGACGGCATTCGCAGCGGCCTGTGGTGGATGATAGCCTGCCAAGAGAAACGGACTGCAAAACAGGAGAAGCCCGAGGGCCAAGGTGGCCCACTGTCCATAGCGAGAAGGCCAGAGCTTGTTTTCAAAGGCCATCAGTACGACGAGCGCACCGACGATCAGTGCAGTCCAGCGTGGCGCAAACGAATTCGAAAATTGAAATAACCAAGGCGAGACAACCATCCAGAAACCAAGCCCTGCAAGGACATAGTCCTGATTTGCGGCGAGTTCCTGGTCGGGGACCAGTAAGTGTGAAGGGACTGGCGGCGACGCGCTGAGCTTGTGCTGCGCAGAACTGCGCAAGAAGTGGAAGTCCATAAGGGGCTCCGGATGTCGGTTGGCCCCTATGGCACGCGTGATTCGTGCCTGCTCGTTCGCCTGTATTGTCTGTGGTTAGATCCTCACCTCGAGAACGCTAAATCGAGCGCCTGGTCGACCCGGTCGACCGCAAGGATTTCCAATCCTTCGGGCGCCCCGCGACTGCCCGCCTTGGGCGTATTCGCCCGCGGCACAATCACCCGAGCAAAACCCAGCTTCGAGACCTCGCGAAGACGCTCCTGGCCGCGCGGCGCCGGACGAATTTCGCCGGCAAGCCCAATTTCGCCAAAAACCGCGAGTCCACCTTCACAATCCGCCCCAAGCGGCCGATTGCGGAGGCTCGAGACGATGGCAAACAGGACCGCCAGATCTGCCGCCGGCTCGACAATTCGGACACCGCCAACCGCATTGACAAACACGTCTTGATCAAAGGTCACCAGGCCCGCATGACGATGAGCGACCGCCAACAACATCGCAAGCCTATTCGCTTCAAGACCGACACTGAGGCGGCGTGGATTGGGCGCATGGGCTGAATCGACCAGGGCCTGAATCTCAACAAGCAAGGGCCGGGAACCTTCTTGGGTCACCAAGACGCAACTTCCCGGAACCCGACGATCGTGTTGGGCAAGAAACATGGCGGACGGATTGGTGACACCCCGCAAGCCCCGATCGGTCATCGCGAAGACACCCAATTCGTTCACCGCGCCGAATCGATTCTTGAATGCTCGGACCAGTCGAAAAGCCGAATGAGCCTCGCCCTCGAAATACAGCACGCAATCGACCATGTGCTCGAGAACCCTCGGCCCCGCGAGTTGCCCCTCTTTCGTGACGTGCCCGACCAGAATGATGGTGAGGTTGTCGCGCTTGGCAATCCGGGTCAGTTGGGCAGCGCATTCGCGGACCTGCGCCACCGAGCCTGGGGCTGAAGGCAGCGCATCCGTAAAGAGGGTCTGGATCGAGTCAATGACCGCCACCCGGGGCTTGTGCTGAGAGAGGACGGCAGCGATCCGTTCGAGTTGAGTCTCAGCCAGAACAGGCATCGCGCTCTCGCCCAAGCCAAGTCGGCGGGCCCGCAAAGCAACCTGGGCGGTTGACTCCTCGCCGGTCACGTACAAAGCCGCCGAGTCCGCAGCAATCGATGCCAAAGACTGCAGTAGCAGCGTGCTTTTGCCGATCCCGGGATCGCCGCCAATTAAAACCACTGCGCCGGGCACGAGGCCGCCGCCCAGCACCCGATCAAACTCCTCGATGCCCGAGGTAAATCGGGGGGTCTCCTCAGCAGCGATCGCATTTAGCGCCTGTAGCTCACTCGCCTCTACCAGCGCATGTCGACGATCCCCCTGCCCGCCGGCACCGGCTGATGATCGGGGATCACTCGCAACCGACTCGGCAAGCGTATTCCAGGCTCCGCAAGCAGAGCATCGCCCCTGCCATTTTGGCGCCACACCGCCACACTCGGTACACACATATTCAACCCGTGATCGTGCCATCTCGATGGTTTCCCCTATGAGCGTGCTATAACGCCCCGATGAATCGCGGCTTCTACACGATTATGGCGGCGCAGTTTTTTTCGTCGCTTGCCGATAATGCACTGCTGATTGCTGCAATCGCCTTGCTGATTGAGACGCAGTCCCCAGAATGGATGCGGCCCCTTCTCAAACTCTTTTTTACCGTGTCTTACGTGGCCCTTGCCCCGTTTGTGGGCGCGTTCGCGGATTCAATGCCGAAAGGCCGGGTGATGTTCATCACCAATCTGGTGAAAGTGGTGGGCTGCGCCATGATGTTCTGGTCTGTCCATCCGTTGGCAGCTTACGCGGTCGTTGGGTTTGGTGCGGCCGCCTATTCACCCGCGAAGTACGGCATTCTGACGGAGCTGCTCCCGTCCGAAAAACTGGTGGCAGCGAACGGTTGGATCGAAGGTACGACGGTGGGCTCGATTATTTTAGGGACCGCGCTGGGTGGCGCACTCATCGATCCCAAGATCTCAGGTTGGCTGCTGAGCTTTGAAATTCCGGGAGTAAATACCGGCGTAGACACCGCAGCCGAGGCGGCGATTGTGGTCGTTGCCGTGGTGTATGCCATCGCGGCCGCATTTAATTTAAAGGTCCCGGATACCGGCGCCCATTACCCTCATCAAGAGCGTAACCCCTGGTTACTGGTCAAGGACTTCGCTCACTGTCTAAAGAAACTCTGGGGTGATTCGCTCGGACAGATTTCACTCGCCGTCACCACGCTGTTCTGGGGCGCAGGTGCAACGCTGCAGTTCATCATCCTGAAGTGGGCCGAAGTGCAACTCGGCATGGCGCTCTCCTCAGCCGCAAAGCTTCAAGGGATTGTCGCGATTGGGATTGCCATTGGAGCGGTGCTTGCAGCCCGCTTCGTGAGCTTGCGCGGGTCACTCAGCGTGCTCCGAGTCGGTATTGCCATGGGCCTTTTGGTACCGCTCATGACCTTGATATCAAGCCTCAGTTGGGCCTACCCCTTACTGATCATCGTCGGCGGACTCGCCGGGTTTTTCGTCGTCCCAATGAATGCGTTGCTTCAGCACCGGGGCCATTTGCTCATGAGCGCCGGACATTCCATTGCAGTTCAGAATTTCAATGAAAACCTGAGCGTGCTGCTGATGCTGGGGCTTTACTCACTGCTGATTCAGGCCAACCTGTCGGTCAATATCGTGATCTGGTTATTTGGGTTATTCATTGCCGCGGCGATGACCCTCGTGCTGAAGCGCCACCAGATGAATCAGGCCAAGTTTGATTCGGTTTCGCTGATTGGAAAACACGTACCCTGAAGGTGTAGCGACCGCGCAAGTTGGAGATCACGCCAGGCGCCGGCTTTATCCATTGGCTCGCGCAACAGATGCTGCGGCGCAAAGCTGACGATCACTGGAATCTGTAATTCACCGATCAGAAGCGGATGCGCTCGGCCACGCAGGTCTTCAAGACGGCTG
>Ga0114973_10000028_pt1 | contig 84702 bp, 62 predicted proteins | sample M_140807_MF_Meta_FD_87025 | JGI IMG/M metagenome (GOLD analysis project Ga0114973, IMG submission 87025) | Freshwater microbial communities from Lake Montjoie, Canada to study carbon cycling - M_140807_MF_MetaG | ecosystem: Environmental > Aquatic > Freshwater > Lake | place: Lake Montjoie... | reverse complement strand
GCGTGCCGGCCAGGACATCCCCGAGAGTGTCCGCGGTACGACGCGGCTCTCGACGATGTCGAGCGGCTACGCGAAGTGGCCGATCCAGCCGGCCATCAAGCCCTTCAAACGCTACGGCAACTCTGGGATCGAGCTTTCGGAGATGCTGCCGAACCTCGGCGGGATCGCCGACGAAATCTGCGTCGTCCGCAGCATGCACACCGAGGCGGTCAACCACGCCCCGGGGGTGACGCTGTTCATGACCGGAGCGCAGGTGCCGGGCAGGCCGAGCATGGGCGCCTGGCTCACCTATGGCCTGGGGTGCGACACCGACGAACTGCCGGCGTTTGTCGTCATGACTTCCTCCGACAAGGCGAAGACCTGCGGGCAGCTGTTCTTCGACTATTACTGGGGGAGCGGCTTCCTGCCGAGCCGTTACCAGGGGGTGCGGTTCCGCAACACCGGCGACCCGGTTCCCTATCTGGCCAACCCGCCGGGCGTCAGCCGGGCGGCGCGGCGGGCGCTGCTCGATGACGTGGCGGCGATGAATGCGGCGCATCTGGCCGACTATGGCGATCCGGAAATCGACACACGGATCTCGCAGTACGAGATGGCCTTCCGGATGCAGGCGAGCGTCCCCGACCTCACCGACTTCTCCTCCGAGCCGCAGCGCGTCCTCGATCGCTACGGGCCCGACGTCCATGTGAAGGGGAGCTTCGCCGCCAACTGCCTGATCGCCCGCCGACTTCTCGAACGAGGCACCCGGTTCGTCCAGCTCATGCATGCCGGCTGGGACCAGCACGGCAACCTCTTCACGCAGCTCGAGGAGCAGTGCCGTGACACCGAGGGGCCGACGGCGGCGCTCGTCCTCGACCTCAAGGAGCGCGGCCTCCTCGACGACACGCTCGTTGCCTGGGGGGGGGAGTTCGGTCGCACGCCTTTCGGCCAGGGGGATCCGGCTAACCCGAAGGGACGCGATCACTTCGGCCGGGCCTATTCGTGGTGGCTCGCCGGCGGCGGGGTCCGCGGCGGCCATGTCCACGGGTCGACTGACGACTTTGCCTGGAACATCACCGCCGACCCGGTCCATGTCCACGACATGCAGGCGACGATCCTCCACCTCTTGGGGATCGACCACACCCGCCTCCTCTTCCGCTACCAGGGGAGGCAGTTCCGGCTCACCGACATCCACGGGCATGTCGTGAAGGGGATTCTCGCCTGATGGGCCGCCGGTGCCCCGGAGGAGGGGGCTGGCGGGGCGTGGGCTGGCCGCAATCTCCCCCCACCCTGCCCGGGCTGACAAATGGCGCCCTCCGGCCTTCCGGTCGTCTCATAAAGGGGGATGCCCTGGCAATCCAGGGAGGTACGGCTGGCGGCGGTAAGTCGATCGCTCGTGCCGGTCATGCCGACCAGCCCCCGGGAAAACGCCCCGGAAACCGGGCTCCGATTCGTTGAACCGGGCGGTGGCGTTGGTATCGTCGACTCCAGGACAGCGGATGGCGCCGGGTCGCCCCGGCCGCCGCTGCCGAACTCCTGGGATCAAGCCCGGCATGGCCATCGCCCGTTACCCCGAACCGGACGAGATCGACTGCCTGCTCCGTAACGCGGAGTTGCGCGACGAGATCGAGCCCTACCTCGACGAGTCGATCTTCGAGATCGACTTCCGCACCCTCCCCACCGAAGCGGAGAACCGCTTCTTGGAGTCGATGATCGCCTGGGAGAAGGCGGCGCTGGAACCGATCGCCCGCTGGTTCGATCCGCCGCTGGCCCTCCAACCCGCCTGCACGCTCGACGAGGACCAGGTCCGCGAGAGACTCTGGGAGACGATCGAGCGGTTGTTCGAGAAGCGGATCGTCCTCGACTTCACCGATCATCTCACGGATCGTGATCTTTATGTCCTGATCCGCCGGGACATTCTCCCCGCCTCCGTGAAGCGCGTCGAACTCCCCGACAACTTCGTCCATTGGGATTGCAGCGCGGTCGAGACCGAGGAGCCGACGACCTGGCTGACCTACTACGCGACCGATGCCGAGCGGGACCAGTGGAGCCTCGAGGAGGGGCGCGATCCCCCGCCCCGCCAGGTTCCCCCCCATCCCCGCGCCCTCCCGACCGCGCCGGTGTGAGCGACGGCGGGCTTTCCCCCGGGGTGGTGTCCCCTTCCCCGCGCTGCGGTGCCGGTTTCGTCGCCGGGGCTGTTTCCCCCGCCGTGGCCGGGGCGTATCCTTTGCAGAGGACCTGCGGTTCCGCCATCGGTCTTCGCCCTTCAGGGAATCCCTGCTCATGCCGTCGCCCCTCCACCGCCGTCGCTTCCTCTCGATCCCGTTTGGCTGCGGTGCCCTTGCGGCGCTCGGCGCCGTGAGCGCCTCGATCGCTCCGGCGCTGGCCGCCGACGCCGCGGCGGTCCGGGAGGCGATCGCCCGGGGGGAGAGGTTTCTCGCCGACAAGGGGCAGGCTGCAGACGGCAGCTTCTCGCCGGCTGCCGGCCCGGCGGTGACGGCGCTGGTGATCGCGGGGCTGGCCAAGAGCGGCACGCCGGTCGATGCCCCGGTTGTCCACAAGGGGCTCGATTACCTGCTGGGATTTCGCCGCGACACCGGCGGGATTCACACGCCCGAGTCGGCGATCGGCAACTACGAGACGGCGATCGCGCTGTTGGCGCTGGCCGCCTGTAACAAGGATGGCCGCTTCGACAAGGAGATCGCAGGGGCCGAGGCCTTTCTGAAGGGACTGCAGTGGGACGAATCGGAAGGGCTCACGCCCGCCGATGTCAATTACGGCGGCGCGGGCTACGGCAAGAAGGGGCGCCCCGATCTCTCCAACACCGCCTTCCTCATCGAAGCGCTGCGGAATGCCGGCGCCGATGCCGACGATCCGGCCATCCAGCGCGCCCTCCTGTTCGTATCGCGGACACAGAATCTCCCCGGGCCGCACAACGATCAGCCCCATCCCGAGAAGAACCCCGACGGCGGCTTCTACTACACCCCAGCCAACGGCGGTGAGAGCATGGCCGGCACGACGCCCGAGGGGGGGCTTCGCAGCTATGCATCGATGACGTACGCCGGCCTCAAGAGCATGATCTTCGCCGGGCTCGACAAGGACGATCCCCGCGTCAAAGCGGCGCTGGAATGGCTCGCGAAGCACTACACCTTCGACGAGAACCCCGGCATGGGGGACAGCGGTCTCTTTTACTACTACCACACGATGGCCAAGGCCCTTGATGTCCTCGGTGACGAGACCTTCACCGACGCCAAGGGGAAGGCGCATGCGTGGCGCGGAGAGCTGGCCGACGCCGTCATTGCCCGTCAGCAGCCAGACGGCTCGTGGGTCAACGCCAATGCCCGGTGGATGGAGAACGACCCGAATCTCGTCACCGCCTACGCGCTGATGGCTCTGGCCTACACGAAGGCCGAGCCGGGCGCGGCCCGCTAGCGGGTAGTGCAACATTCCTTCGGTAAATCCGGATGGGGCCTGCTCGAGGCGAGCGTAGCGAACTGAGGGCCAGGCCCACACAGGATCGCGACTTGAAGAGGTGGGCCATTGAGGTTTTCTTGGAAGTGCCAATACTGCGCGTGGTGCGTGCGATATGGGCCAAAAAATCGCGGAAAAAAAGTGATCTGGCGGCCGTGGCGCGAGGAAACACCCAGAAACATTGGACAGGGCCTTGAATTGGGCTCGACATGAAAATCAGGCGGGTGGTCTGTTTCATTGGGGTGAAGTGTTTTCGGCCCTCCGTCGAATGCAGATCTGCCCATCAAAAGGATGGATCCTATGGCTCGCTTTTCTTGGAAAGCTTTTTCTGTTTGGCTGGCTGCCTTGGCCTGCCTGCTGGCGGCTCCGGCCGGTGCGGTTTCGATCGACATGGTGACGGTCGGCAATGCCGGTAACGCGGGCGACACAAGGGTCGGCGCAAACACTTTTGGTTTCGGCGCCGTGGCGTACGACTACCAGATCGGCACGTACGACGTAACGATTGGCCAGTACACGGCGTTTTTGAATGCGGTGGCTGCGGACGACACCTACTCGCTTTACAACTCCAGCATGGAGACCATCGCAAGCATCAAGGGCATTTCGCAAACCGGGGGATCTGGAAGCCACACCTACAGCGTGCTCGGGAGTGCCAACCGCCCGATCACGTTCGTGAGCTGGTGGGATTCGGCACGCTTTTCAAACTGGATGGCCAACGGCCAGCCGACGGGAGCCCAGTCGAGCACGACGACGGAGAACGGGGCCTACAACGTGAACGGGGCGATCAGCGGCAACGCGGTGGCCAAGAACGCAACCAACCCGAATACGAGTGCTACTCCGACGTTCTACGTCCCAACCGAGAACGAGTGGTACAAGGCAGCGTATTACTCGCCGACGCTCAAGAGCGGGGCTGGCGGCTACTACGCCTACGCCACGCAGAGCAACACGGCCCCGGGCAACATCGTCGGGAGTTTGGCGAATCAGGCAAACTACACAGCCGGCGGTCTTTACTCCGTGACGCAGTCGAGTGTTTACGACTTCAGCCAAAACTATTTGACCGATGTGGGTGCGTTCACCAACAGCGGGAGCTTCTACGGCACGTTTGACCAGAGCGGGAACGTGTTTCAGTGGAACGATCTGGATGGTGCTCCCGGCTCGTCTCGTGGGCTGCGGGGCGGCGATTGGTACAACTCTGCGTTCTATGTGTCGTCCTCCGACAGCTTCTCGTACGACCCGGCGAGCGAGCCCATCAACGTCGGTTTTCGGCTCGCAAGTCCGGTCAGCGGCTCCGCCGTCCCCGAGATCGACCAAAACGGTTTGAGTGCCGTGTTGGGTTTGCTCGCCGCTGGACTGGGATTACTGGAACGACGGCGGTACGGCCGCTGACGGTTCCCTTTGGGCTTTTGGCTTTGATCCCTTTGGCTCCTTCGAATGCTGCATAGCACCGACAAGAGCCCGTACTCGCCGACAAGCGGAGCTGATCGTCGAAAACGCCGGGATTTGCAAGATTTTGACTCATCTTGACCGACACAGAACGCCGATCTAAAATAGTTTCGGATCTGAGCCCCGAGTTATTTGGGTAGTAGGATCCCCCAGGGCGTCCCGCAAGGGACGCCCCATTTTTTTGCGCTAGGTGGGCAATCTAACGATCCCCAAGCCGGCAGGGTCTTTTCTCGAGGCCGCCGCGCAAAGAACTGGTCGCAGACGCTCGAAGTAGGCGTTGCCTCCGGTTTTCCGCATGAACGAGCTTGGCTGGAGGTTCTGCTTGAGCAGGAATGCGCAGCAGTCGGCCGCTTGAATCAAGTAGGATTCATGAGACTGCCGAAGCACTGGATTCTCAATTATCAGGCGGACAGGGCAATTTAAGTGAGTCGACGCCCCGGTGCCGTGGTTGATTTTCAGCCGATTACTGGCGCGCATGCGGTCAAGAAGCCGGTTTAGCTTCGCGCCATCTGTATTGTCAGGAAAGACGATGCCACGCTCTTGCGGATTGCAGGCTCCAGGAAAGTTCTTGTAGCTCATCGTGTTTTCAAAACGCTGAAACAAAATATTCCAGGCGTAGCAAAAGGCGTCGTTTGCATTTTGGTTGGCTCTCGTCTTATCAAGCACGACATTGATGACCGCAACGTCCTTTAATCGCCCAATCTCATTGGCAAACTGTCGGATGATCGCCAGCCTGATGTGCTTTGGCAATTGACGAAGTGACGCGTGAACTTTTGATGGCTTGTTGATCATTTCGGCCGTATGCAACTCCGCCTCTTGCGGAATCCCGTACCGTGTGCGCAACCAGTGGCGAAACTGCAGCAATTGAAGAAGCGTGCTTTGCCAAGCAAGTTCGTGAACCACAACGCCAGACAGGCAGAATAGCGTTGTTGGTGATCCAGCGGTCGGTAACCCAGGATCTCCACTCTCATCGGCGTACATTAGGTACATCGCGATCTCCTACGGCGGGCAACTACCGCGGGTCAGCGGTGACGATTTGCAAAGCCCGGCTAGAAATCTATGGCGATGATGGAAATTTGCAACAGAACATTTCCGCCCAACGGCGGGGCCCGCTGACTGCCGGTGGAAAAAGTCATCCCTGACCGAACCGGCTGCTGGGCAGTCGGGAGAGCCGGTCCACTTGGAAAACCTCCGGTTTTCTCGAGTGCTACGCACTCGCGACCGCCTCGTGCGGTCGGGCCGGTACGTTATCCATAGTCCGCTAACGAGCCGTCAGTCTTTCAGGTCGAAGAGCCGCCGGAGGGCGTCGAGGAGGCCGTGCGGGGGGCCGGAGTGGCTCTCGTTCCGCAGGCTCGTGAGGGGGGAATGGAGGAGCTTGGCGGCGTAACGCTGGAACGACTGGCGGATCTCGGCACGGGCCGTGTCGTCGAGCCCGGGGAGGCGGCGGAAGAGACGGTCGAGCTCGCTCTCCCCCGTCTCCGTCCAGCCGGCCCGCAACTGCTCGATGATCGGGGCCGACGAGCGGTGGTGGAGATCCCCCATGAAGCGCCGCGTCTCCTCCTCCACGATCGCCAGGGCCCCTGGCATCTCCCGCTGCCGTGTCTTCCGGTTGGCGTCGCAGGCGGCACCGAGATCGTCGATCGAGTACAGCCACACGCCGGGGCGGGCGCCGATCCGCGGGTCGAAATCACGGGGCATCGCCAGATCGAGGACGAGGAGGGGGCGACCGCCGCGCCGCCGCTCCGCGCCGGCAAACATGTCGAGCGTCACCACCGGTTCGGTGGCTCCGGTCGTGCTGACGATCAGGTCGGCGCGCACCAGCTCGTCGAGGAGATCGGTGAACCGGGCGACCCGGGTCCCCAGCCGGGCGGCGAGATCTTCGGCGCGGGCCATCGAACGATTGACGATGACGATATCGCGAGCGCCGGCGTCGCGAAGGTACCGGAGCGTCTCGTGGGCCATCTTGCCGGCGCCGACGAGGAGCACCCGCTTGTCATCGAAACGTTCGAACACCCCACGGGCGAAATCGGCCACGGCGATGCTGGGGATCGAGAGCCGCTCGCGGCCGATGGCCGTCTCGGTGGCCACGCGCTTCGCGGTCCGTAGGGCCGCCTGAAACATACCGCCGGTGAGGGGGCCGGCAGTCTGCTCCTCCTGGGCGAGGGCCCAGGCCTGCTTCACCTGGGCGACGATTTGCGGCTCCCCCAGGACCATGCTGTCGAGGCCAGAGGCGACGCTGAAGAGATGGTGGACGGCAGCCTGGTCGTTCTCGCCGGCGAGCACTGGCGCGAGGAGGGCCGCGTCGATCCCCCGGCACTCGGCGAGGAAGTCGACAAGCTGCCGCGGGGCGGGGGGCTCCGAATCGTGCTCGCTGGCGGCATAGAGCTCGACGCGGTTGCAGGTGGAGAGGAGGACCCCCTCGCGGCCGGGAAAACGCTGCCGGAAACGGCGCAGCGCTACGGCGGCCTGCTCGGCGGAGAAAGCCAGCCGTTCCCGCAGTTCCATCGGCACCGTGCGGTGTGATCCCCCCACGAAGGCGAGCGTCATCGGATCACCCCCGGACGCGTTGCCGGAGCGATCGGTAGGGCCACCGACAGCATCACCTGTTCGGCGGCAGGCATCGGGAGCGGGCCGGTTTGCCGGGGAGGCACGCCGTGACGGCTGGCGCCGAACAACCCCCAGAGGATCGAGAGCGTGAGCACGCCGAGGCTGACCAGCGAGAGGAGGGCGATGGTCCGCGGTCCGTCGGGGCGCCGGGAGGCGGCACGTTCGAGCAGGGCGGCGGTGACGAGCCAGGCCACGAGGGCGCCCATCCGGAGGATGACGGGGTCGTTCCAGGGGATCGACTCGAGAAGCCCCTGCTGACGGTTGACGGCGTTGAGCACGATGCCGGAGGCGAAGCCGGCAGCAGCCGCCCAGGCGGCGATCGTCGCTGAACGCCCAGTGAAGCGGGCGAGCTTCTCCAGGCTCGGCATCCGGAAGCCCTGGGCCGGAGCCTGCTTCCGGGCCAATCGGCCGGCCTGGATGAGCCACATCATCCCGGCAATCGCGCCGAAGGCGACGGCGACGCTCGCGGCGAGGTTGAAGCTGCCGTGGATCGCCCCCCAGACCTGCGTGGCGGGGCTCTGCGGGAAGGGGGCGCGGCTCGACATCTCGGCCGCCCCGATGAGTGAGAGAACGAGGGGGAGCATGAACAGCCCCGTCGGCGTCCGCGGGTTGGCGACCGTCAGCCAGAGCGATCCGCAGGCGAGGAGCCAGGCGGCGAGGAGATACCAGTCATAGGCGCTCGACAGCGGGACGGCCGGTTCGTTCGCCGCCCGCCAGCCGAGAAAGAGCGTGTGGGCGAGCACCCCGGCAGCCGCGAACCCGACCATCACCGCCCCGCGGATACCGGAGCGGAAGAGGAGGCGCGATCCCTCGCACGCCAGCGCCACGGCGTAGCTGGCAGCGAAACAGACGACCGAGATGCGGGAGACGATTTCGGCCATCGGCGGGGCCCGGGGGGTAGGGAACCAGACCATTCTAGTTCACCGCCGGCCGCCGCCGATGGCCCCGGGCCGGTTCCCCTCATCTCGCCCGGCTATACTTCGTCAATGACCACTTCTCTGCCCCCCGTTGCCCCCCCGTTCCGCCGCCCCTGGGACGATTCCCTTTTCCTCCGGGCCTGTCGGCGGGAACCGGTGCCGCGGACGCCGGTTTGGCTGATGCGACAGGCCGGGCGTTACCTCCCCGAATACCGCCAGGTGCGCGGGCGCGTTGGGTTCATGGAGCTGTGCAAGACGCCGAGCTTGGCGGCCGAGGTGATGCTCTCGACGGTGGACAGGCTGGGGGTCGACGCGGCGATCATCTTCAGCGATCTCCTCCCGATCCTCGAGCCGATGGGGCTCGATCTGGAGTTCGCCGCTGGCGAGGGTCCGGTGATCCACAATCCGATCCGCACGGCGGGGGATGTGACGCGGGTCCGGGAGCTCGAAGACCTCGACCCCTTGGCCTACGTCTTCGACTGCGTCCGGGCGACGCGTGCCGGACTTGACGAGAATCTCCCGGTGATCGGCTTCGCCGGGGCCCCGTTCACGCTCGCGGGCTATTGTATCGAGGGGGGAACGAGCAAGGCTTGGCTCCACACCAAGTCGCTGATGTACCGCGAGCCCGCGGCGTGGCACGACCTCATGGACCGGCTGGCGCGGGGGGTGAGCCGCTATCTTCTCGCCCAACTCGACGCCGGGGCCCAGTGTGTTCAACTCTTCGACAGCTGGGTCGGCTGTCTCTCCCCGGACGACTACCGGCGCTATGTCCTGCCCCACAGCCGGACGGCGATGGCAGCGGCGCTCAAGCGGGCTCCGGTGGTCCACTTCGCCACCGGTAATCCCACGCTCCTTCCGCTCCTCGCCGAGGCGGGGGGCACGGTGATCGGCGTCGACTGGCGGATCGGGTTGGACGAGGCCTGGCGGGCGATCGGCTACGACCGGGCCATCCAAGGAAACCTCGATCCGGCGATCCTCCTCGCCGACCGGGAGACCGTCCGCCGGCGGGTGCAGGACGTGCTGGCCGCAGCGGCCGGTCGCCCCGGGCACATCTTCAACCTCGGTCATGGTGTCCATCCGCAGACGCCGGTCGAGAACGTTCTGGAACTGATCGCCGCGGTGAAGGAGTCCGGACCACAGGGCTGATCCGTTGCCCCGCCGGTCGCCCACGACGACCACGGCGCCGGTGTGCTTCAGGGGCACGGGCCTTGGCCGGAGCGGGGCACCTGCATCTCCCCCTCCCCACGGACCTCGCCGAGAGGGTACAAAGGCGTGTTGCGCGCCACCGCCCTCGGGACGACGTTCCGCGCAGCATCCCGATTCACACCGGTGGACTCCTGCTGCATGGCGACGCTCGAACAACGACTCTTCCACCTGTTCGAAAGCTCCGATCTCGAAGCTGCCCGGTCGGCGGTTGGCGTGAAGGTCAACTGCCCGCGTGTCGGGCAGGTGAGCGGGACGGTCGAAGGGCTCCAAGGGGAGGGGCTCGGGGGGGGCACCCACTCGGTGTCGCTCGAGCTGTCGGCGAGCCGGCGCGGCGGAATGACGCTCGAAGCCCGGGTCAGTTCCCTCCGCGGGCGGACGGGCCTTCCCTGTCCGGTGCTCGCCGCGGTCCTCCTCGAAGTCGATCGTCGCGGTCTCCTTGCCGGCATCCACGAAAATACGCCGATCACCCTCCTCGTCGTCGCCGCCGACGACGTCGAGGAGGACGACGAGGATGTCGCTGCGGCAGTCGAGGCGGACGGAGCCGGTGCCGACGCCGTCGACCCCGATACCGACGTCGCGCGGGAACGTGACGGTGATCCGGTGCTCGCCGCTCGGAAGCCCCCCGTGAGGCTGCCGGCTTGGGCGACCGATCTCGAGGACCGCCGGCGGCTCGTCGAACCGGCCGTGCGGACCCGCGCCATTTCGGTGGCCGACGGGCGGCGGTCGACCGGGGCGCTCGTCTTTCTCCTCGACCTCGCGGCCTCCGCTGATGCGGCGGCGGCGGTGGTCATCCCCTGCCGGATGCAGCTCGACGTCGCCGGGCATGCGACCGGGCGCCCGCGTCCGGTGATCATCGGCCCCGGGCCGTCGGCCGATTCCGACTGGGATCAGGTCGACGCCCAGGAGCGGGCCATCCTCGCCCGGCTCGTGGGGACCGTTCTGCTGGCCGACGCCGCCACACCCGAACCGCTCGAACGGCGGACGGTGTCGCGGATCGCCATCAGCGCCCAGTCGGCGGTCGAACATGTGGCGATGCTCTGCGAGCATGGCCGGCTCGTCGTCCAGCCAGAGCCGCGCCGCAATCCGGATCTCGTCGTGCCGTTGGCCTGGGACGGGAGCCGGGCGTGGGAGTTCGCCCTCGTCCTCGAACCGGAGGACCCGCCGATCCTGCGCGGGGAGACGCTCCGGGAGATGGCCGAGAGCGACAGTCCCGCCCCACTTCCGCGCCCCGGCAAGGCGACGCTCCGGGGCATGCTCGTGCGCGGGAGCGAACGGCGCGACATCCGCGAGCCGCGGGCCATTCTCCGGGCCGGGTTGGTGGTCTTCGCCGACCGGATTTGCCGACTCGCGCTGGGCGAATCCCCCGGCAACTCCCAGGCGGCCGGCTGGCTCCATCAATTCGAGCGCCGTGGCCCGATCGAGCTGGCCGGATCGCAGTCCGACGGCCTCATCGAAAGGCTGGCGTCGCTGGCCGACGTGCCGCGGATCCTCCTTCCCTCTTGGACCGGCTGGCGGATCGAGTCGGGGACGCCCCGGCCGAAGCTCGTCCTCGACGACTCTCGGGCCGTCGCCTCGACCGACGACGAGGCCGACCCCGACGGCGCGGCGCGGCGCGGCCGACGCCGGTCGGTGCCGCGGGTTCAGCTCGCCGGGAGGGTGTGGTTCGAATACGGTGGGATGCTGATCGAGGCCGATGATCCGGCGGGGGGGGCCGCCGATGCCGAGCGGCGGGTATTCGTTCGCCGCGACCGGGCGGCCGAACGCGAGGCGCTGGCGATGCTCCCCCGATTCGGGGCCACGGCGGCGCGGGCCGAGGTCGAGGGGGAACCGGTCACGCACCATGTCGAGATCCCCCGCGCCCGGCTCGACTCCTCCGTTCCCCAACTCGCCGCCGCCGGTTGGGCGGTGGAGGTCGCCGGGCGCCGTTACCGCCCCGCCGGGAGCGTGGCCTGGAATGTCACCAGCGGGATCGACTGGTTCGAACTTTCCGGGTCCGTCGACTTTGGCGGCGTGACCGCCGACATGCCGGCACTCCTCGAGGCCCTGGCACGGGGCGATCGGACGGTCTCGCTTCCCGACGGCTCGCTCGGCATCCTTCCCGAAGGATTTGCAGCCCAATTCGAGCCGATGGTGGCGCTGGCCCAGAAGCACGACGGGCGGCTGCGCTACGGCCGCATCCAGGTGGCCCTCCTCGACGCCCTGCTGGCCGGTCAGCCGCAGTCGCATGTCGACGAGGCGTTCGACCGGATCCGCAGTGAACTGGCGCGGGGCGAGCGGCCGGAGGCCGAGAACGAACCGGAGGGCTTCAAGGGGACGCTCCGGCACTACCAGCGGGAAGGGCTCGGCTGGCTCACCTTCCTCGAACGGATGGGGCTCGGCGGCTGCCTCGCCGACGACATGGGTCTCGGCAAGACGATCCAGGTGCTGGCGATGTTCGTCCGTCGCCGCGAGGTCGTGACGGCCGGCGGGCTGGCCCACCGCCCCTCGCTCGTCGTCGTTCCGAAGAGCCTCGTCTTCAACTGGATCGAGGAGGCAGCCAAGTTCGGCCCGGCCCTCCGCGTCGTCAACCACACCGGGAACCAGCGAACGGAGGGGGGGGAGTCGCTCGCTGACGCCGATCTCGTCCTCACGACGTACGGCACGCTCCGCCGCGACATCATGCGGCATCGGGAAGTCGAGTTTGACTACATCGTCCTCGACGAAGCGCAGTCGATCAAGAATGCTGGCAGTCAGGCCGCGAAGGCCTGCCGTCTGCTTCGGGCCCGTCACCGCCTGGCGCTCACCGGCACGCCGGTCGAGAACCACATCGGTGAGCTGTGGAGCATCTTCGAATTCCTCAATCCCGGCCAGCTCGGTAGCGCGGCCCGACTGAAACGCTTTCTCTCGGGCGGCCGGGGGGGGAGCGCCGCGGAGGTCGTGGCCCGGGCGGTGCGCCCCTTCCTCCTCCGCCGCACGAAATCACAGGTGCTTTCCGACCTCCCGGAGAAGACGGAGCAGACGATCTTCTGCGAGCTCGGCGAGACCCAGCGCAGGGCCTACGACGAGCTCCGCGAGCACTACCGCCAGGAGCTGTCGGGGCGGATCGGCAGGATGGGGATCGGCCGCTCGCGGATTGCCGTTCTCGAGGCGCTCCTTCGGCTGCGGCAGACCGCCTGCCATCCCGGGCTTGTCGATGCCGGCCGGATCGACGAGCCGGCCGCCAAGCTCGAGACGCTCCTCGAGCAGCTCGGGGAGGTGCTTGCCGAAGGGCACAAAGTCCTCGTTTTCAGCCAATTCACCAGTTTCCTGGCGATCGTCCGCCGGCAGCTCGAAGCCCGCTCGATCCCCTACGAATACCTCGACGGAAAGACGACCGATCGCCAGGCCCGCGTTGCCCACTTCCAGGATGATCCCGATTGCCGACTGTTCCTGGTCAGCCTCAAGGCCGGCGGGCAGGGGCTCAACCTCACGGCGGCCGACTACATCTACATCCTCGATCCCTGGTGGAACCCCGCCGTCGAGGCCCAGGCCGTCGACCGTGCCCACCGCATCGGCCAGACACGGAGAGTGTTTGCCTACCGCCTCATCGCCCGCGACACGGTTGAGGAGAAGATCCTCGCCCTCCAGGACCGCAAACGCGATCTTGCCGAATCGATTGTCCGCGCCGATGAAAACATGATCTCGACACTCACCCCTGAGGATGTCGAATTGCTCCTTTCCTGACGGCCGCAGCTCTCACGGAAATCTAACGACGGCCCGGCCCCGCGGTGCGTAAACTCGTCGCTCAAGGTGGCGAATCCGGGAGTGGTGAGGTGATACCGGTGGGAATCGACGCAGTCCGCGCACCGGAGGCAGGGATGACGACCCGTGGGCAGGCCCGGGATGGCACGGATCAGGGTGGTGTTGGCGTGAAGCAGTATCCACTCAAAGGGAGGAGCGGTCCGGTGGCGAACCAGCCGCGGATCCTCGTTGTCGATGACGAGGAGGATCTCCTCGAACTGGTGCGATTCAACCTCGTCCGCGACGGGTATGACGTCCTCGGGGTCGTCAACGGCGAGGAGGCACTCAAGGCTGTCCGCCGCGAGCCACCCGACCTGGTGGTGCTCGACCTCATGCTCCCCGGCCTCGACGGACTCGAGGTCTGCCGTCGTCTCAAGGCCGATCCGCGGACGCGCGAGATCCCCATCGTGATGCTCACCGCCAAGAGCGAGGAGCGCGATGTTGTCTCCGGACTCGAGCGGGGCGCCGACGACTACATCACCAAACCCTTCAGCCCCCGCGTGCTCTCCGCGCGGGTCAAAGCGCTGCTCCGGCGGCGCGAGTCGGAGCGGCATGCGGATCTCGAATCGACCGTCGAGGTCCACGATCTCGTCATTCATCCCGGCCGGCATGAGGTCCATCTGGGCGGCGATGTGGTCGATCTGACGTACACCGAGTTCGCCCTCCTCCATTTCCTCGCCAAGAAGCCCGGGTGGGCCTTCACGCGCACCCAGATCGTCGACGCGGTCAAAGGGGAGGATTATCCCGTCACCGAGCGATCGGTCGATGTCCAGGTGGCAGGCTTGCGGAAGAAACTCGGGGAACACGCGTCGTACATCGAGACCGTACGCGGCGTGGGATACCGATTTCGCGCCTGATCGGCCCTTCCTTCCTCCCTTTGCCCTGCCGGTTGTGCGACACTTGTGAGGGCCATCGTCTTGGCCCAGCGCTGGGTCGAGGGGCCCGGTGGGCCGATCGTCGGAGCAACCCCTCCGGCCCGGGAGCGATCCTCCCGACGCAAGATCCCCGGCAGCCGCACCCATGCCGCGTTCCCGACTCGCCTGGCGATGGTTTGCAGCCTGGAGTTTCCTCGTCGTCGGGTTGCTGGTCGTCTGCCAGTGGATCGCCTCCGTCGAGTTGGCCCGCCTGGCCGACGCGATGCAGATGGAACGAATGAGCGAGATGGCCCGAAACCTGTCCGCGTCTCTGCCCGATGACCCGGACGGCGACCGGGCCTGGCTCGAGCCATTCGGCCGCGGCACGGAGGGGGGCACCGTGGAGGTGTTCGACGTCCGGGGGCGGCCAATCGCGGGTGGGGGGTCGACGGATCCGGACGCCGACGGAAAGGGGCTCGATGCGGCCGCGCTCGCCGACGCGTTATCCGGGCGACGGTCAACCGCGGGGCGCTACGACGCCGCCAGCGCGAGGCGCACGGTGTCGGTCGTCAGTCCTGTCGTGCGCGGAGGGCGAACGAGGGCGATCATCCGCATCAACGGCGACACGACGGCAGCCGACGCCGGGCTCGCGGCTGCCCAGAGGCGGTTGGTGACGGGGGCCCTGGCAGGAGCCGCGGTGGCGATGCTGGCGGGATGGTTGCTCGCGCGCCGTGCGGCCGGGCCCTTCGAGGATCTGGCCAGCGCCGCCTCCCGACTGGCCGCTGGGGCGATCGCAGTCCCGCTCCCCGCCTCCGACGTCGCCGAGGTGTCGGCTCTGGCCGGCGCCATCGAGACCCTCCGCAGCCAACTCGTGGAACGAGGGCTGACGATCGGTCGCCAGGGGACGCAGCAGGAGGCGGTTCTGGGGAGCATGATCGAGGGGGTGCTCGCGGTCGATGCCAGCCAGCGGATTGTGAGCATCAACCGGGCGGCGGCGGACCTCCTCGGGCTCGATCCGGCCACCGTGCTCGGTCGTCCCATCCAGGAGGTCGTACGGAACGCCGATCTCCGGCAATTCGCCCTCCAGGCGATCGATTGCCGCGAGACGCTGGAGGATGATCTCGTCCTGCGGGCGGCCCGCGACCGCACCCTCCGCGTCCGCGGCACCCCGTTGAACGACCCATCAGGGGAGGGGGGGGCCGTGATCGTGCTCAATGATATCACCGACATCCGCCACCTCGAGAACGTCCGCCGCGACTTCGTCGCCAACGTCTCCCATGAACTGAAGACGCCCGTCGCCTCGATCAAGGGGTTCGTGGAGACGCTCCTCGAAGGTCGGGTCGACGACCCCGCCGATCGGCGTCGATTCCTCGAGATCATCGGCCGGCAATCGGACAGGTTGGGGACGATCATCGACGATCTGCTCGCCCTGTCCCGGATCGAGCAGGCCGAGGGAATGGGCGACCTGCCGTTGGAGCAAGTTCCGGTGGCCGACGTGCTCGCGGCCGTCGTCGCCGAGTGCGGGCCCCGTGCCGACGAACGCTCGATCACGATCGAAGTCGATTCACCGCCGGAACTCGGGGCGGAAGTCAATGCCCCGTTGCTGGAGCAGGCGCTCATCAATCTCGTCGACAACGCGCTGAAATACAGCGAGCCGGGGGGGAGGGTCGTGGTGGCGGTGGCGCCGACGGTCGACGGGATGCTGGAATGGCTCGTCCGCGACCAGGGCTCGGGCATCGGGGCGGAGCATCTTCCCCGCCTCTTCGAGCGGTTCTACCGCGTCGACAAGGGGCGCAGCCGCAGACTCGGCGGCACCGGGCTCGGCCTCTCGATCGTCAAGCACATCGTCCAGGCCCATGGCGGGACTGTCGCCGTCGAGAGCGCGCCCGGCGTCGGGAGCACGTTCCGGGTCCTTCTCCCGGCGCGGCGGGGATGATCCCGCCGACGGTCAGGCTTTCGGCTTGGCGTTGTGGAAGTCGACGATCTGCTGCCACGCCTCCTCGGGGGTCTCGGCCCAGGAGAAGAGATCAAGGTGGTCGTCGGAGATCACCCCCTCCTCTGCCATCTGCCGGAAGTCGATGATCTTCGACCAATACTCACGGCCGAAGAGGATGATCGGCACCGGCTGCATGCGGTGGGTCTGGCGGAGGGTGAGGGTCTCGAACATCTCGTCGAGGGTGCCGAATCCGCCGGGGAAGAGGACCACGGCCGCCGCGCGGAGGATGAAGTGGAACTTCCGCAGCGCGAAGTACTTGAACTGGAAGCAGAGGTCGGGGGTGATGAAGGGATTGGGCTGCTGCTCGGCAGGGAGCTTGATGTTGAGCCCGATCGACTGGCAGCCGACGTCGAAGGCCCCGCGGTTGGCGGCTTCCATGATCCCCGGCCCGCCGCCGGTGACGATGACGAAATCCCGGGCGTCGTCGCACTGGTTGTCGATCGACACGAGCCTGGCAAACTCCCGCGCCGCGTCGTAGTAGTGGCTGCGGGAGAGGAGCTTCTCGGCCCGCTCCACGTCGCGCTTCAGCCTCGGGGAGTCGGGATTGCCCTGCGCGGCCCGTCGGGCCTCGGTGAGCCGGCGCTGGGCGGCACCGCGCTCGGCGATCTGCGTGCCCCCGAAGACGATCACCGTCGAATGGATCCGGTGTTCCTGGAAGGCGAGCTCCGGTTTGTGGAGCTCCAGGAGCATCCGCACGCCGCGGGTCTCGGGGCGCTCCATGAGGAGTCGGTCGTGCTGCGCGAGGCTGTAGCTCGGGCTGGCGAGAATCGCCTCCATGTTTTCCGCGACGAGGGCGACATCGTCACCGAGCGTCGTGTCGGGGAGGATGCTGCAGGTCTTCACCGGTGCGGAGACCGACGGTGGCGTGACGGCGGCGGGGGTGTGCTGTGGGGAGGATTTCGGTCGCTTGGCCATAGGGGGGGAACGTGCTCGGAGGGTGCGGAAGGGTTAACAGAGGCCACGGGAAGACCGCGCGCCTCACGGCACCGTGAGATCGAAACTGTCGCCGATCGCGGGGATGGTCGATTCCCAACCGAGCGTCGTTTTCAGGTGCTCCGCCATCCCGCGTGCCGCCGGCGGCTCGCCGTGAACGAGGAACACGCGCCGCGGGGCTGGCATGCTCGAGAGCCAGCGGCCGATCTCGTGCCGGTCGCCATGGCCGGAGAGGGCGTCGACGCGTCGCACGGCCGCCCGCACCGGGATGTCCCGGCCGTGGATCGTGAGGAACTCGGCTCCGTCGATGAGCGTGCGCCCGCGCGTGCCGGTAGCCTGGAAACCGGCGACGAGCACCGTCGTGCGCGGGTCGGGGAGTCGACGGGTGAGGTGATGGAGGATCCGCCCTCCGTTCATCATGCCGCTGGAGGCGATCACGATCCCGGCCCCATCGTGGGCGTTGATCGCCTTCGATTCTTCAGCGGTTCGTGCCATCCGCACCCAGGGTGAGGCCAGCGAATCGGAGACCCCCTGCATCCGGGCCTCGGTGAAATCGTGCTCCTCCACGTGCCGGCGGAAGACCTCGGTCGCCTCCACGGCCATCGGTGAATCGATCCACACCGGAATCTCGGGGAGGCGTCCGGCGGCCATGAGCGTGCGGAGGAGATAGACCAACTGCTGGCAGCGACCGATGGCGAACGAGGCCACGAGCATCATCCCGCCACGGAGAATCGCCTCCTTCGTCACCGCCTCCAGCTCGTCCAGCGGCCGGCTCGCCGGATGGTCACGGTCGCCGTAGGTGCTTTCGCAGACGAGCACCTCGCAGGGAGGAGGGGGAACGGGGTCGTTGTAGAGCGGGGCGTCATACCGGCCGACGTCGCCGGAGAAGAGGCAGCGGAGAGGATCGCCAGCGCGGTCGATCTCCATCTCCACAAACGAGCTGCCGAGCATGTGCCCGGCGTCGTGGAAGCGGGCCCGGATCCCCCTGGCCGGGGAGAACCAGCTCTCCCGGTCGAGCGGCTTTACCAGCCGGAGCGTCCGCTCGACATCCCGTTCATCGTACAGGGGGAGCGCGGGGCTGTGCTTTGAGTATCCCTTGCGGTTGGCATATTCGGCGTCCTCTTCCTGGCACTTCGCGGAATCGTAGAGGAGGAGCCCGAGGAGATCGGCCGTGGCACGGGTGGTGAGGATCGGCCCCCGGAATCCCTCCCGCGTCAGCCGTGGCAGCCACCCCGAATGATCGATGTGCCCGTGGGTCAGAACAACGGCATCGATGGAGTCGGGTGGGACCGGGAAGCGATCCCAGTTGCGCTCGCGGAGACGCTTCTCTCCTTGAAACAGTCCGCAGTCGACGAGGATCTTCCTCCCATCGTGCTCGAGGAGGTGCCGCGAACCGGAGACCGTCCCCGCGGAGCCGAGGAATCGCAACGTCGTCATGGAGGGGATCCTTCCTGGCGGGGAAGGTGGCGGGTCGTCCCCGCCAGCACCACCTCTCCCGGGGTGATTCGGACACCCTCAAGATGGTAACCGGACGGCTGGCCCAATGTCGTCCTCGTTGTCCCCGGCAAGTGGACGAGGAGCACCGGCCCGCCGTCGAGGAGGCGGATTTCCGTCGTGGCTCCGGCCGCTTCGGCCCGCGAGGCGAGCGCCCCGAGAATCACCCCCGGGGGGAGCGGCACCGCCCCCAGTCCGGCCGAATCGACGCCGACAGCGACAAGGTTGTCGCTCCGCACGGTGACCTCGAGGATCGCCCACAGCCGCGCCGAGAGCGGGCCCCAGCGGACGAGCGCGGAGATCGCGGCCCGGCGGTCGAGGAACCGGACCTCCGGCGCCGAGAACCCCCCGGCCAAGAGCCCCGGGGCGTGATGGGGGAGGTCGATCGACAACCAGGCATTCGCCTCGTCCTCGGAGAAGGCTTCGCCCCAATCACCGGGCCGTTCGAGCCCGGCCACGAGCGACGAGGCCTTCGACATCATCCTCCCTGCGGCCCGCTCCCCCTCGAGCCCGGTGGGGATGGGACCACCGATGCCGACGGGGCGGAGATGGAGGAGGGGATATGCCGCCAGCAGGAGGCAGACGAGGAGGATCCCGGCGGCGGCGGGACGGCGTGGCCATCGCCGTCCCGCGCCACCGGTCTTTTCGTGCCTGGCAGGGGCACCGGGGAGTCTGTTCATGGGCCATCCCCTCCCGGCGCCCCGAATCCTGTCAACCAGCCGTCGCGAGCCGCAACTCGATGACCCGCTCCGTCACCACCGACTCGAGGGCGGGAGCGATCCCGGGTTGGCCACCATCGGGGTGGAGCTCGTCCCGCAGGACGCGAACATGGGCGGGGGCTTCGATCCCGATCCGCACTTTGTCGCCACTGACGCGGACGATGGTCACGACGATCGAATCGCCGACTCGAATCCGTTCGTTCTGCTTCCGTGAAAGAACCAGCATGGGAGACTCCGTTCCTGGGCTGTTGGATGTGATGGAGGCGACTCTACAAGCATCACTGTACGTCTGTCAACCATCTCGGCCCCCGGGGCCGTCACCGCCTGCCGTCGTGGTCGGCCAAAGCGGGATGGTTTCGTGGATTGGGTAAGGTGTGCGGTAGGGGAAACATCGTCCGGCCCCGTCGACTTTCTTGGGGGGGACGGCAGAGTGTCGGTTGGTGAGTGTTGTGCCGTCCGCAGGGGCGAAGGCCGCCGGGCAGGGCCGCGGGGGGGGAAACGGGACGCGGACCGCAGCGATTCAGCGGTTTTTCGTGGGCGCCTGGCCGGCGGCGATCGGACCCCCTTCGGGGCCATCTTTTTTCCCGGCGTAGGTCGCCAGATCGACCTGTGCCGCCACCGCCAGCCGCTCCTCGGCCGCGGCCACTCGCTTGTGATCGGAGGTGAGCCAGGATTCGAGGACCTTGTGTTCCGATCGGAGCACGTTGGGCCGCCGCCCGAGCCTGACCATCCGCGACTCGATCTCCAGGTGGACCGCCACGGGGATCCCTCCGGCGGCGGCGACGCGGCGGTTGATCGCGATCCGCGGGAAAGGGGGGAGGCCACCGGGATGAACGAGCGCCTTGATGAGAACGGCCGCATCGGCGAAGCGCCGGTATTCCTCGGCGACCGCCTCGCTCCCGGCCGGTTCGAAGGTCACCTCGTACCGGACCCGCGGGCCTGCGAGAAGGATCTTCGTCGCGGTCTCCTCGAGGCTGTCGCCGAACTCCGGGCCCCCTGCCCAGCGCATCAACGGATCCTCCGACTTCCGTGCCCAACTGCCGAGCGACGCCCGGAGACGTTCGAGTTGCAGGTGGTCGATCTGGGTCCGCACGTGTCGGGCAGGATCGACGAGGATGATCCGCTCCCGGGCCGGGTCATGGAGAACGAGCTCCACCGGTTCGTCCGGACCGGCGTTCTCCTCGTCGGGCTTCTTCGGGAGGGCTTCGAGGAAGTCCCAGGCAACCCCATCCCGGAACAGCGTCAGACTGCGGGCCACGGGGGCCTCATCGTCGTCGGCGAACACCTCCGTCTCGACGCGGAGCAGGATCCTTTCCCCGGCCTCCGCGCCGCCACCCGACAAGGCAGCGAGGATGGTGAGGCCTGTGGCGAGACGGCCTACGAAGCGGCGGCGGGGGAGCGGGGCTCGACCGTCAGTCGTCATGGAAAGGCTGGCAGCGCGCATCGGGTTTGACTCCGGAGTGGCAAAGGGGGGGCGGAGGGTAGCAGGTTGACGCATCCCCCCCAAGCCTGGACTTTTTCGCTGGATTTCCGCGGAAAAGTCATCCCTGATCGAACCGACTGCGGGGCAGCCGAGAGAGCCAGACCACGTTGGACATCCCGTCGAAAGCCAAGGTTTTTCTGGGGTATCGGCCGCCGCATCCGGCGGCTGGTCACTTGATCCACCGACTGCTCTTCGCCCATAAAGCCCCGGTGTTCCCCACCGACACGGCTCAAGGAGCGGGGGGCTCCGTGTCGGCCGGTCGCGCTTCGGCCGCCTCCGGCTTCTTCATCGGTGCTTGAGTCATGAGCCCGCCGCGGGTCTGCGTGATCTCGAGGGTGAAGGTGCCGCCGAGCCGCTCCCCCGGCGTCAGCCCCCGCTCCACGGGGGTGAACGTGCCGCTGATCGTCCGCATCGGCATCAGCCCGGGGATCCCGATCCCCGAGATCCCCTCCGTCACCATTCCGCTGACGGAGACCGGGTCGGCTGAATCCCTGACAAGGCGCCGGTCAAAGAACAGGTTGAGGGCGATCGGCTTGCCGTCGTCGGCCCGTTTCCCGGAGATCACGACACTGATGGGGGATTCATCGGCAGGCCCAGGGGGCGCCGGGCTGTCCGGGGGGGCATCCCCGGTCGCGGCGGGCCCACGGCGGGCCCCCCCGCCACCGAATCCGGGAAACATGAAGGTCGATACCGAGGCCTCGGCGTCCTGCAGAACGACGCTCTCGCCGCCGAGGACGAGGGCGAGATCGAGCTGTGGTGCCGGGACATCATCGACGGCCCCCTCGCGATAGGTGGCGGTAAACGAACCGATGGCCGTTCCCAGCGGGGTGCTGGTCATCGGCCGTCGCCAGGTCGCGGGTACCGCGGCGGGCCACGTTTCGAAGGCCGTCGTCAGCTCCCCACGACGCCGGCGGATGGAATCGCGCACCGACTCCATCGCTTCCGGGGCGCCGGCCTGTCGCGGTCCGAGGACGGGCGAGAGGAGACGCTCGAGGCGATCGACTTCGGCGAGCAGCTCTTCCTCCTGCCACACCGCGGCGAGGAGGGCCTCGAGCCGGTCGCGGTAGCGGTCGGCCATTCCCGGGGTGAAGTAGAGGCGGTTGGGCAGAGCCGCTTGGGCGGCGACCGGGGGAGGCGTGCGCCGTCCCGCGAACGGCCCACCGAAGCCGGGGGCCTGTCCGAGCGTGGCATCCGCCCCCCAGGGGATGAAGCGGAACAGTCCATCGATGGGGGACGCATAGGCGAAGTAATTGTTTTGGTTGGCGGTGTAGCCGTCCCAGACGTTGAGGAGCGCTTCGACCGCCCAGAACGTGAAGAAATCGTCGAGGTCGACAAGCCCGCCGAGCTTGTCGAGGTCGAGCGGATCGGGGGAGCCCAGGAGCGTGGCGAGCTCCTCCAGGCGGGCCCGATCCCGGGGCTGATCGCCCCCCTGCACCTCGAGCCGGTCGAGTGATTCGGGGACGATGTCGTTGATCGTCCCCTCGACGAGCATGCCGCTGCCGTCCCCGAACGATCGGCGGAGGAACGGTTTGCGGATCGACTCGACGTTGGAATAGATCCCGAGCGGTTCGTCGTTGACGGTGACCGCTGCGAAGCCGACGCGCGGCGCCGCCAGTCCTGCCGCACGGAACACCCGGTAGGCGATCGACTGGCTGACGAGGGAGCGGTCTTGTTTGTTGTTGTTGAGCGTCAAGCGCCCGAGGCCGTCGACCGGATCCTGATCGATGAAGCGGTTGAAGTCGACCAGGAGCGAGGGGGTGGCGCTGTCGAGCGAACCGAACAGCCCCTTCTTGCGGATGCCGACCGAACCGATCGGCACGCCATCGATGACGATGTCGGCCCGGCGCCAGGTGAACGGTTTGCCGGTGTCGCCGCGGAACACCTTCCCCGCGTCGCGCGATTCGTTCCGGAGGGCCTCCCAGTCTGCGGCGGGAAGCGAGATCGAGATCCCGATGACGCGCGTGTCGTCGAGGATCCGCTCGTCGGTCAACGGGGCCGGCTCCGCGCCGGCCGCCGCGACGCCCCACAGGGCCCATGCCGCACACCCGAACAGGCGGGCCACGACCGGAAGCGCCGCGGCGGAGAAGGGGGTGGAGGGCATGGCTGATCCTCGGCGGGGAACGGGGCGTCTGCGGAAGAGGGCTTCAGTCAGGGACCATCGGCAGGAGTCGGACGGGGGTGTCATGGTAAACCGCACAGCCGCCGGCGTCGGTCTCCTCGCCACGGATCAGCGCGTTGGCACACCGGCCAGCGCTCAACCATCCCCCCTTCTCCATGAGCACCACATCGGGCCTTTGTCGCGGGTCGAATGCCAGCCGGACGACGATCTCCGCGATCTCCGACTCGAGCCTCGCCAGGTCACCCGCGGCGAAGCCGGCCGCGGCGGCGGGGTGGACCGTGGCCGTCGCCGGGCCGTCCTGCTGGGCCGGGAGCCACTGCGATCCCTGTGCCCGTTCGGTGGCCAGCGCCATCAGGAGCAGGGGGCGCAGGGCTGTCCCCCGTGGGGCGTCGAGGGGAACGTCGTGGACGAGGTTCACCTTCCCGGTGGGGGTGGGGAAGACGCGCTCGGGATACATGAGTGTCGGGGCGAGCGGATTCCGGACCGGGCCACGGCGGAGGTCGTCGAGCGACGCCCCGCGGTCGGCGACCTTCGACAGCACGCGCCGCTTCCAGGTGTCGACGTCGTCGGCGAACGCGTCGCCGAGACCGGTTCGATCGGCGAGAGCGCGGATGATGTCGAGATCACTTTTCACCCCCGGTGGGGGTGGCACGACAGGACGTGATTCGACGAGCCAGTGGTGCCCGTAGGCACCGAGGAGGTCATCCTCCTCGAGCAACGTCGTCGTCGGGAGGACGTAGTGCGCCAGGCGGGCGGTGTCGGTGAGGAAGGAATCGACGACGACCGTCAGCTCCCGCCCCGCCAGCGCCGCGGCAACGGTCCGAGATTCAGGCAGCATCGCCACCGGATTGGCGGAGCTGATCCAGACGGCGCGGATCGGAGGATCGCTCGCCTCGAGGATGGCACGCCCCAGGCGGGCCTCGGGAAGGAGGCGGGGGGCCACCTCGTCGCGCCGGGCGAACGACAGATCGAAGGCTCCGCGCCGTTTCGTGTAATACGACACGCCCCCGCCGGGGATGCCGAGGTTGCCAGAGACGGCCCCCAGCGCGTCGAGGACACGCACGGTCGCCGAGCCGTGGCGGCGGCGCTGGAGGCCCCAGCCGATGTGGAGCGCGGCGGGGCGGATGGCATAGGCGTCGGCGAGGGCCTCGAGCGACGCCAAGGGCACACCGGCCAATTCAGCCCACGTCTCCACGCTGCGGGAGCGGGCGAGGGCGAGGAACTCCTCGAGGTGGTCGCAGTAGTCGGTGGCGCGGGGGTCGGTCGTGCCCGCATCGAACATCCGCCGCGCCACCCCGAGCGCCAGCGCGATGTCGCCCCCCGGTCGTGGCTGCACGAACAGATCGCACATCGCCGCGGTCTTGTGGCGGACCGGGTCGACGGAGACGAGCTTCGCCCCGCGGGCCCGGGCTTCGAGGAGCACAGGAATCAGATGGACGCTCGAGACGTGGAGGTTTTTCCCCCACAGGATGATCGTCCGCGACCGGGTGGGATCGAAAAAATCGTGACTGTCTTCGTCGCCGAAGTCGGTCATCTGGGCGGCATCGCCGGCGCCGGTGCAGACATCCCCCGACTTGACGGTCACCGGCCCAAAGCGTTCGAAGAAATAATCGACGACGCCTTTGAGAATCCCCATCGAGCCGCCGCAGCGGTAGGCGAGGATCGCAGCCGGACCCGATTCGGCCCGGATCGCCAGGAACCGGCGGGCGATGTCGTCGAGGGCCTCGTCCCACGACACCGGCACGAAAGAGCCGCCGTCGCGGCGGAGCGGGGAGGTGAGGCGATCCGGGGCGTACTGGCGCTCGAGGAACCGGCTGGTACGGTGGCAGAGGAAGCCCTGCGTTACCGGGTGGTCGGGATCGCCCGCGAGGCGGGTGATCCGCCCCGCCTCGATCGTGGCCACGACCCCGCAGGCATCGGGGCAATCCCGGTTGCAGGCGGTGTGACGCAATTCCCGGGCGGAAGAATCCCCGCGTGCAGCGTCGTTCATGCCTGTTCACAATTCAACGGAGAGGGCGGGATTCGAACCCGCGGTCCAGCTTTTGACCGGACACGTCTTTAGCAAAGACGCGCATTCGACCGCTCTGCCACCTCTCCTCACCCAGCGGAGGAAACCCGCTCCGGCACAGGTGAGTCCGGATCATCTCCGCACCCACCTTGCCGTCGCTCTTGCCGTCGCTCCTGGAGCGAAGTCCACTGGTGGTGCCATTGTGGGTCGCGAACCGCCCTTGCGGAACCCCCTTGTTGTGGGGGAGTGTTGGAGAGGAAGCGTCCACTCGTTCATCGGAGCGTCGTCATCCATGGAGCTGCGGAAGGTCTCTTCGGCGATCGCCCTCGGAGGGGCTATCCTGTCTGCCGGTCCTCTCGGAGGGGAACGGGGCCATGCTGCCGACGCGGGCGCGGTGATCGATGCGGCCGATGCCGGCCGTCATGTGGCCGCCCTCGCCGACGATGCCTTCGAGGGGCGGGAAGGGGGAAGCCGTGGGGGACGGGCCGCCGGGACCTACATCGTCGAAGCGCTCCGCGTGGCGGGAATCGAGCCGGCGGGGGACGACGGGACTTACTTCCAGCGCTTCGGTGCGATGCGGAACATCCTCGCCCTCGTGCCGGGGAGTGATCCGGCTTGCGAACGAGAGCTCGTCGTGGTGGGGGCCCACTACGACCATGTCGGCTACGGGACGGCCGCCAACAGCTACGGCCCGACGGGGCTCATCCACAACGGCGCCGACGACAACGCCTCGGGGGTGGCCGGGGTGCTGGAGATCGCCCAGGTGCTCGGGGGCATGCCGGTGAAACCGCGCCGCCCGATCCTCGTGGCGTTCTGGGACGGCGAGGAGAAGGGGCTGCTTGGGTCGTGGCACTTCATGCGTGTCCGGCCGCAGCCGCTCCGCGACCAGCGGCCCGTGTTCGCGGTCAATCTCGACATGATCGGCCGGCTGCGCGGGGATCGCGTCGAGGTCTATGGCGCCAGGACGATGACCGGCCTGCGGAGGATTCTCGTCGAGGCGAACCGGGAGACGGGTCTGGAGCTCGTCATCGACTGGGACATCGTCGATGATTCCGACCACTTCCCGTTCATCGAGTCGCGAGTTGCCACCGTCATGCTCCACACCGGGCTCCATGACGAGTACCACCGCCCCAGCGACGACGTGCAGCTGGTCGACACGGCGGGCGTCGAGAGGGTGGCGCGACTGGCCCTGGAGGTGGTGACCACGGTGGCTGACGCGCCGGGTGCGCTCCCCCCCTTCCGCGATGCCAGTCGGCGCGAGAAAAACGCCCATCGCGACGCGCTCGAGCGTGTCCTCCCGCTGCCGCCGGGATCGCCCCGCGGCCGATGGGGGATGAGCACCCGAGCCGATGCCGGCGACCCCCAGGCCCCGACGGTCGTCCGCGTCGTGCCTGACTCGCCTCTCGATCGGGCCGGCCTGCGCTGTGGAGACCGAATCCTCGCCATCGACGGCGAACCGGTCGGAAATCAGGAAACGATGCTTCGGCGGATGGCGGCGGCGGGCGATGCCCTGGCGCTCGAGGTCGACCGCGCCGGGCGCCGGATCCTCCTCCAGGTCGTCGGCGGCGGGGCACCCTCGGCCGCAGCGGAGCCGGGTTCGGCCCGATGAAGGGCCCTGTCCCGCCGGCGGCAACGGCCGGATCGCCGCGGGAAATCCCCCGAGAACGTTGGCAACCGAGGAACGGGGAGCCAACGAACGGGAACCCGTGGGCAAAAAAGACCCTGGAGACGCGGTCGGCGTCGCCAGGGTCGTGTATTCGCTGCTGAGGCGAAGCGTCGTGCGTCACCCCGAGACGGTGGCATCACGGGGAGCGACCGTCATTCGTCGTCCTCTTCCTCGTCCTCTTCCTCTTCCTCGTCGTCATCCTCCCACTCTTCGTCGTCATCCTCCCAATCTTCGTCCTCCTCCTCCTCCTCGTCCTCCTCCTCCTCGTCGTCTTCTTCCTCGTCGTCGTCCTCTTCCTCGTCCTCGTCCTCGTCCTCGACCTCTTCCCAGTCGTCATCCTCGAGATCGTCCTCTTCCTCGTCGTCGTCGTCCTCGTCTTCGTCTTCGTCATCGTCCTCGAGCTCGTCGTCCTCCTCGTCCTCGTCTTCGTCCTGCTTGGCGACGAGTGGCGACGGAGCTCGACTGCCGGCAGTCTCGAAAAGCTCCTCGGCGGCGAGCAAATCGGGAAGTTCATCCCAGCAAAACACGTCGGAGTTCAACACGCTTCGGGATCCCCTGGGCCTCGCAACGCTGGTCACTGAAAAACCTCCCTCGAGTCTGTTCGCCGGCCCTGCGACGGACGGCGAACGGTCAGACGATAACGGTCCACGTTGAGTTGTCGGTGTTGGTGCCATGAGTCGGTGCCTGTCCGTGGGTGCGAATCCTCGACAGTTCCCGGCATCGAGCCTTCCGAAGGACAGCGTCCGTTCGGGGATGTCGCCGGGCAGCCGTCGGTGTATCGGCAGAATCCTTCGCACAATTCTGTACCCGATCGTGCGGAATGATCCAACCTTCGGAAAAAAAAACGTCAACCTGGCCGGGGCGGGACCTCCGCCGCCGCCCATGGGGAAGGCAAAGTGTCGCCGCAGGCTCGGCGGAGTGCAAGCGGTCCAACGGGGATGAAAGTGATGCCAGTCCGCCCGGACGAGGGGGCTGTTCATGCGGCCGGACCCGCGGTTTCCCCTCCGCCTTCCGCTCTTTCTACCAACGCTGTCGGCATCCCGATCGGGCCGATGGCGGGGAGGTCCTCGATCCGGGAGAGGCCAAAGGCCCGAAGAAACCGCTTTGATGTCTGATAGACGTTCGGACGACCGATTTCCTCCGTCCTCCCGCCGACGGCAATCAGATCCCGTTCCAAGAGCTGCCGGAGCATCTCCTCGCAACCGACCCCGCGGATCGATTCGATCTCGGCCCGGGTGACCGGCTGCCGGTAGGCGACGATTGCCAGCGTCTCGAGGGCGGCGGCGGAAAGACGGTTCTCCGCCGGGGTCGTCAGGAGCCGGCGTACCCAGGGCCCGAAAGGCGTCCGGGTCAGAAGTTGGAATCCCCCGGCGATCGGCTCGACCCGGATCGCGCTGCCGCTGGCATCCTGGAGCGCCGCCAATTCTCGCAGCAGGGCCCGGGCGCGGGTTCCGTCGGGCAAACGGGCGAGCTTCGCCAGTCGGCGGGTGGAGAGGGGTTCCCGAGCGGTGAACAGTGCCGCCTCGAGGCGCGCCAGTTCGTCCGAGCGGGCGTAGGGCCCGGGTTCGGCCACGGCCCGGGCTGCGCGCTCGAGCGGCAGGGGCGTCGGTAGACGCTGGCGCCGGATTGGGGTGAGGGAGGGGCGTGGCCCGCGACCCGCCGCGGCACGGTGCCGGAACAGGTCGGGAAGGCGGTTCGAAGAGCGACGGTGGAGCATCACGGCGCGATCTCCCGCCCCCCGTTCCTCAACGGCGCGGCATCGACGCGCCCGCCGCCATCTCCCCCTCGGCAGCGCCCCCGGTGCGCATCGACCAGGCGGTCACCTGGCCGACGAGATTGTCGAGGGCCGTCAGCGGGTCGGCGGCGGCCGCCTGGAAGACCCGATGGAGTTGTCCGGTCGGTTCGGCCGGAATCCGGCAACTGCAGCGGTGGAGTCCGTCGCCCCCTTGGGCCGGTGTCCAGTCGATCTGCGTGGCCCCCAGGGCCCGGAGTCGCGCCTCGAGCATTTCCCGGCCGTTGGCCTCCCCGATCGGCAGCGACGATTCGGCGCCCACGAGGATGGCGGGAGCGGGAGCCGTCCGCGCGGAGGGGGCGGATTGCTCCCCCGGCCTCGAGGAAGGATCGATCGATGGAGTGGGCTCCGGGAGGCGGATGGGATCTGTCGGTGCCGTCCCGGTCGCAGCCGATCGGCGCTGCCCGATCGGATCGAGGCCCCCTCCCGCCCCTGGCGCCGTGGGATCGGTGGAGACTCCGCTCAACGTGGGCTCCCCCGCGGCGGGCTCGGCGTTCGCTGGCTGGACCGACGCCGGCTTTGGCGAGAGCGCCCCGACGATCGGGCTCCAGAGTTTCTCCCTCACGGCCGCGCGGGTCGCGGCGGGAATCTTGTGCGAGACCATGGCCAGGAATGGGACCACGATCAGACAAGCGATGAGCAGGGCGGAGCGCAGCTTCATGGCGGAATCGGCGTCCGAACGACGGCGGCCACGGTCGGAATGACCGGTCAGGAGGCCGGTCTCCAGACCCGTCGAGAGGTAGCGGGGACCGAGAAGGTAGCCGTCCGGGCCAATCGGGACAATCCTGAATGGAATGGCCCCCGTGGACTCTACCGGGCACGCCGCGGGCGGCGCAAACCCATCAGGATCGGCGCGGCCGCCGGAGGGGGGAGACCATGCGCCCCGCGACTATGGCCGAGCCCCGGGGGCACGATGATCGATCGCCATGATCCCGGGCTTGAGCTCGATCGGGGTCTTTTGCTGACACTGGAGGAGGAAAGCCTGGAGTACCTTCTGGAAGGCGATTTGTGCCATCTGCGTCCGGAAGGCCTCCGGTTCGACCGTGCCGGGATCGACGTCGGTGATCTTGGCGAGATGGACCCCGTAGGGTGTCACGAACGGCTTCGAGACCTCCCCCTTGGTGAGTTTGAACACCTGGGAGGAAAACTCCTCGGCGAGCAGTCCGTGCCGCGGAAGGAAGCCGAGGTCCCCACCCCCCTGCCGACTAGGACCGGCCGAATACCGCTCGGCAGCTGCGGCGAAGGTCATCTCCTCGGCGAGGATCCCGGCGCGGATCTTCTCAGCGCGGGCGAGCATCGCGGCGACGGCCTCGGGGCCGGCGCTGGAGTCGGGCCGGAGGATGATGTGGCTGGCGCGCATCCGGGTGCCGTCGAAGTCGTACCGGTGCACGGCGATCACCTGCCGCATGTGATCCTCGGTGATCATCGGCATGATGAGCTTCGGCACGGCGATCTCGAACCACATCTGCTCGCGGAGTTTGTCGAGATCCAGCCCGGCGGTGGCGAGGAACGCGTCGAGGCTCGATTGCCGGGTGGCGAGCTCCGCGGAGAGTTGGGCGACCCGGTCATTGATCTCGTCGTCAGTCACCTCGACCCGGCGGCGTTCGATCTCTCCCCGGAGGAGTGACTGTTCGACGAGCTCGCTCACCGCCTGGCCGACGAGGCGCTCCTGCTGATCGGCGGGGACGGGGCGCCCGCCGCTCCTTCGTCGCACAGCCGCTTCGAGATCGGCGCGGGTCAGCCGGACGTTCCCCACCGTGGCGATGACCTCGACGGCAGTCTCCGAATCGCCCTCCGGCTCCGACGCTGCTGCGGCTTGTTGGTCGCTGTCCTGGCTCGACGCCTGCCGGCCGGTCAGCGAGATCAGCAGGGACAGGAGCACGAGGACGATCAGCGTTGGCTGCGTTCGACGGAGATTCTGCTCGGGCAGGGTGTTCATCGACCCCTCATGATGGAACCGTATCGTGTCTGGGCATCTCGCGGCTGGATCCGCCCGGGCCCGAAGCTCCATCGTAAGCGAAGGAGCCCCACGTCAGAAGCACCGGCCCGGTTGCCGCCCGGCCGGCGCTCAACTGGCCGCCGGCCGGCCTGGGCGGCACAATCGATAGGAGGTGCGGTGCCGGGAGGGTGGAGGCGCAGCGACGAGGACGGTCGGGAGGAGGATTCACGGCGTGGCCAGGATCGCGATCAGTTTGTGCGGAGAGGGGCGCGGGCATGCGACGCGGATCTGCACGCTCATCGAGCACCTCGCCGACGAGCACGAGATCCTCGTCTACACCTCCGCCGACGCCCTGGCGTTTCTGAAGCTCCGCCACCCTTCCCGGGGAGGGAACGTCGAGGTGCGGGAGATCCCGGGCCTGGTGTTCCAGTACACGAGCGGCCGCCTCGACGTCGTCCGATCGATCGCGGCCGGGCTCGACTACCAAGCCCGCGTCCTTGGGCCGCTCACGGATCGGTTCATGGGGGAGCTCGATGCCTTCGGCGCCGATCTGGGGATCACCGATTTCGAGCCCGGTCTGCCGCGCGCCTGTGCCCGGCAGGGCATCCCCCTGTTGAGTGTCGATCACCAGCATTTTCTCCTCGCCTACGATCTCGGCGTCCTTCCCTGGTCGCTCCAGTGGCATGCCTGGCTGATGGGGCATGCCGTCTGGGTCTGCACGGTCGGTGCCTCCGACACCATCGTGTCGGCGTTCTTCCGTCCGCCGCTGCGGCGGGGATGGGAGCATGTGATCCAGGTCGGCCCGCTTCTGCGGCGCGATCTGCTCGGCGCCGTACCGGACGATCGGGGGTACCTTGTCAGCTACCTGCGTCGCCACACGCCGTTCGCCACCCTGGCGAGCCTGGCCGATTGCGGTCTGCCGGTGAGGGTCTACGGGCTCGGGGAGCGGGAGCCGTTCGGAACCCTGTCGTTCCACGCGATCGATGGCCGACGGTTCGTCGACGACCTCATCGGCTGCCGGGCGCTGGTCGCCGCCGCCGGAAACCAGCTGATCGGCGAGGCGCTGCAACTCGGCAAGCCGATGCTCGTGCTCCCCGAGAGCGCCCACGCCGAGCAACTCATGAACGCCCACTTCCTCACCGCGATGGCGTGCGGCGACTTCTGTCTCCTCGAGGAGACGACCGCGGACCGGATCAGGGCGTTCGTCGCCGGACTCGATCGTTTCCGCCCGGCGCTGGCCGGTGTCGTCGGGCGGATGGACGGCACCCACGACGTCCTCAACGTCATCCGCCATCGGCTCTCCCTGTCGAACGCGCCGAGGAGGGATCCCGTGCCGGCAGCCCCGATCGGCGGTGTCAGGGCGCGAGATGCCGCAGAATTGCCGGAAGGATGGCCCGCATCGCCCGGGCACGATGGCTGATCACCCCCTTCACCTCTGGGGCGATTTCGCCGAAGCTACGGTGGTATTCTGGGACAACGAACAGCGGGTCGTACCCAAATCCCCCCGCGCCACCGGCCGCGGTGGCGATCCGCCCGTGGCAGGTCCCATGGGAGACGGCGACGACGCCGCCGAGCGGATCGGCAAGGGCGGCGTGGCAGGCGTAGTGTGCGCCCCGCGCGGCGGCCGGCACGTCGCCGAGCCGTTCGAGGAGGAGGCGGTTGTTGGCCGCGTCATCCCCGCCGCCGGAAAACCGGGCAGAATGGATGCCCGGCGCCCCGCCGAGGGCGTCGACGCACAAGCCGCTGTCCTCGGCGAGCACCCAAGCTTTCAGGGCCAGGGCCTGTTGGCTCGCCTTGAGGGCGGCATTCTCCGCGAACGTGTTCCCCGTCTCCTCGACCGTCACCCCCCCGGGGCACTCCCGCAGCGAGACGACCCTGATGCCGCGGGGCTCGAGGAGCGCGACGAGCTCCCGCACCTTGCCGGTGTTGGTCGTCCCGAGGATCAGTGCCTGGCGCATGAACCGTTCCCCCGGGAATCAGTGCCAGCCTTCCGGGGCACGGGGAACATGGATCGGTGCGGGCTGAACGTCGAGCATGATCCCGTCGACGGTCCGCGGGAGGACGACGCCCGTGGCCAGCCGGGTGGGATCGGGACCGAGCTCGCGGACGATCCGGGCGATTTCCGGATGCATGGCGGTGCCCTGCGGGCCGGGAACCGTCTTCGAGTCGAGGCTCCCGATGCAGACGATGCTCGATTCCCGATCGTGGTACTCCCAGGCCTCCCAGCCCGCCTTGCGTAGCGAAGCGGTCAGGCGATGGGCCTTCTCGGCCGCCTCGACCAGCCGCCCCTCGAGTTCGACGTCGTCCTCGCCGGCCGCGATCGCCTTTTGGTCGAAGGTTCCCGATCCCGTGAAGGTCGCCACGCGCACCGAATAGAGGCCGGGGCAGTCGAGGAGCGAATGGGTGACATCGGCATTCATGTCGAGCACGAAACGGTCGACCTGCTGCCGGGAAAAATAATCTTCGGGGAGGAGCGGGTTGGGGATCACGAAGGCCAAGTGCATCGGCCCCTTCCCCGCGGTCCGTTCGAGGCCGATCATTTTGCGAAAGTCGGAGAACGATTGGCTCTTGCCGCTGTTGCCGGTGAGTGCCTCGGGACGCAGCGACTTCACCTTCGCGAGCATCTTCTGGCCACGGGGATCGTCGAACGACGCGAAGTCGCCGACGAGGACGGCGACCTCCACGACCTGCTCCGCGTTGGCGTAGCGCATCTTCTTCGGCGTACCATCGGGGTTGAGGCCGAGGCCGGGCTGGCTGCCGGTGTAGTCGAACGACTTCTCGTGCGTGTAGGCCTTGATCTTGTGCGTGCGCCGCAGTTCCTGGGCGAGCCGACGGGCATCCTCCCGCGCCCCCTCGCCGCGGAATGTCGTGGCCAGAACGAGCCACGGTCCATCCCGCTCGGCAAGCGGGTACATCGCCTTGGAGTCGACTTCCCCCGAGCTGAACCAGGAGGTCGGCAGCCAGCCGCTCTGACCATGGGCTTCGGGGGCGACCGTGGCGCCGAGGCAGACGACGACCAACAGCCAGACGCAGGCGTTCGGGAAAGTGACCGGTTTCACGCGAACGGTTCCTTGACGGAGTCGATGGGGCCCCTGGAAAAGGTGGGCGGCGAGAAAAGTAGCAGCGACGCCGCCCCCGCACCAGACCGGTTGTCATCGCGGACGGGGGCGGGGAGAATAATTTTCACACCGGCCGAACGCCTGTTCCACAAAGTGCTCGGTCGGAGGATCCTCAAGCGTGCCCCCCCGTGACGACCGCCTGCCCCGGGGCGAAGCCGTGGCCTTGGCGGAAAGCCGACGGGCCCAACGCCGCTGGTGGGTCGCCGGCCTGTTCGCCTTGGCGTGGGGGGCTGTGATGATCGTGCCGCCACTGATCCTCGTGGCGAACCGGGATGCCTGGCTGGCAACCCTGGAGGCCCCGGGGGCCCAGGAGGACTGGGAGGACTTCCGCCGCGCCATGCGCGCCGAGTCTGGGGCGGAGGGACCGGTGGGACCTGTCCAGAGGAAGGTGCCCAAGAGTGTCGAGCCACCGATCCGGGTGTGGCTGCGCGACTATCTTCCCCTGGCGATCATTGCCTGGGGCGTGTTGGGGGGCACCCTCGGCGGCTTTCTCGGGATCATGATCGTCGGCGCGAGCGGGGGACCTGATCCAACCGGCCGGCCGGCGGCGCCGCGGCATGAGTGATGATCGGGACCTTATCTGCAGGGGCTCCGCTTATCTGCAGGGGCTCCGCTTATATGCAGGGGCTCCGCTTATCTGACCCCGTCCGATCACTTGCCGAGAACGACCCCGGCCGTGGCCGCCACCACCACGAACAGGATCAAGGCAATCCCGAGCACTCCGAGCAGAGAAAACACGACGCCAGACCTCCGTATCGGGAAACCTTTTCCGGGATATACGGCTGGCGTTTCAGCCCCGATCGGAATCCCAAGGTTGGGGCCGACACCGCATCGCTGGCTATCGTAGGCATGGCTCCTGCCGTTCACAAGACGTTCCACAGAGCCGCGCAGGGGCCTGTGGGCTTAGGTCGTCGGATGCTCGAAAAACTCGTCGGAAACGACATTCCTGCCCGCCCGTCCGACTTCTTCGATCGGGCGCCGTTGCACGGAGTGGTGCCACGGGCTGACATCCTGGAGCTCGGGCATGATCTCGAGGATCTGGCCGATGAGCATGTTGGCCAGGCGATGAGTGGCGGTGCCGTCGGTCTGTTCGCGGATGGCCGCGGCCGTCTTCATGAGTTTCACCATCCGCGAGCGTTCGAGGACCGGGCCGGAGAGTTGGCCATCGGCTTCGACGAGGAGCTCGGCGATCGGCACCTCGAGAACCTCCTGCCAGCCGAGGAGATCGGAGATCCGCAGATCACAGTCTTCCTGCTCCTGGCGACGGACGACCGACATCTCGACCCCGAGCCGGCGGGCAACGTTCCGCAGCGTCACCCCCTGCTGCTGGCGGACCTCCGCCAAGCGGTGGAATTGCTGCTGCCGTCGCGGTGCCGTCCGCGGCTGGACGGGGGGGGGCGTGAGGAGCGCGTCGGCTTCGGCACGGACGGCGTCCGAGATTCCGCTGTCGGCGACCGCGAAGGGGTGCCGCATCCCGTCCTCGGAATCGTCAAGGCGATCCTGGAACCGGGTTTCGTAGTCGACGGTCGCCATGATGGAATCCTCCTGCTAGGCCTGGACAGGGGCGCGGATGCGCACCGGGAGCGCGGACGTTCGAACGGGGTACAGCGAGCCTGAAGAATGGGGCCGGCGCGAACGCCGCTCGCCAGAACCGGATCCTGCCTTGCCAGGGGGACCCGACTGGATAACTCTAGCAGCGACGGCAAGACGGCGACGCCGGCCGGCCGTTGACTGTCGCGGCCCGCGGGGGACGCGACAGGAACCAATACGCCGCAGGAGCAGTGGCCGTTCGCGCGGCCGACAATTTTTTTCCCTCCCCGCGCCCGCTTCGTTCGCCACGCCCCGTTGATTCCCCTTGACCGAGCGAGACTTCACCATGGCCCCCTGCAGCCCGCTTCCCGATGGCTACCGCGACCTCCGCGATCATGTCGCCTGGGCCGATGCCGGCCGGCGCTCGACCGTGCTGGTGTCGGGGGAGGATGCGGTGCGATTCGTCGATGGTTTCTGCACCGCGGCGCTCTCGTCGCTCGCCCCCGGTGACGGTACCGAGGCATTTTTCCCCGATGCCCGCGGGCAGGTGCTCGTCCTGGCTACCGTCTTCCGTGGCCTCGACGGCGTGTGGATCGACGCCGTTCCCCCGGTGCCGGTGACGGCCGAGGGTGGGGCGGGCGAGTGGTCGCTGGCGGCCCATCTCGAGCGCTACCACATCCGCGAACGACTTGAGATCAGCGATCGGAGCGATCACTTCGCGGCGCTGTTCCTCGCCGGCCCGGCGGCGGGCGCGTGGATCGAGCGCTGGGCGTCCGCCCCGCTCCCCGGGGAGGCCATCCCCGCGGGGGACGCCGTTCGGGGGCCATTGCTTCCGGTCCGGCTGGAGCGCCCGTTCGGCAGGATTGCCGACGTCGCTGCCGGCAACCTGCCGGCGGTCTGGGGGGGAGTCCCGGTGGCGGTCCTCCGGGGGGAATGGCTGGGCCCAGGCACCTGTCTCGTGGTCATGTCGCGCGACGACCGGGGGCGGCTCGTCGAGCGCTGGCGGGACGACGGGATCGTCGAGGCCTCCGCCAACGCCGTCGATGCGGTGCGGCGCGAGGAGGGTCGTCTGTCGGCGGTCGATGTACCCCCGCGGGCACTTCCCCAGGAGCTCGGTCGTGACGGCGGGGCGATCTCGTTCACGAAGGGGTGTTATCTCGGTCAGGAGACGGTGGCACGCATCGACGCCCTCGGGCATGTCAATCGTCGCTTCGTGGGGATCGTCGCCGCGGCCGACGTGCTTGCCGGGCCGGGATCAACGGTGACGATCCGTGGCAGCGGTGAAGCGGTGGGCATGATCACTTCATCCGGCCCCACGCCCCTGTTCGATGGTTGGCTGGGACTCGGATTGGTGCGGACTTCGGCGCTCGCCGCCGGGGTCGAATTGGCGATCGCCGGAGCCGCGGCACGCTGGGTGGAACTGCCGCCGCACCGCGGCGGGAAGGGAGCGGTGGCATGAGTGAGGCAGAGGCCGGAACGGCGCCGGGTGGTGGCGACGGGCATCCCGACGGGGCGGTTCCCGCCGCCGACGTGCTCCTCACGGCACGGCGCTTCAGGGTCGTCCGCCGCACCGAGCCGGGGCCGGCGGGCGCGGGACGGGTGCGCGAGGTGATCGAGCATCCGGGGAGTGTCGTCGTCGTGCCGCTCCTCTCGCCGGTCGACGTCTGCCTCGTCGAGGTGGTCCGCGTCGCCGTCGGACGGACGCTCCTCGAGTTGCCCGCCGGCACGCTCGACCGGGTCGAGTCGCTCGAGGCCGCCGCGGCCCGGGAGCTCGCCGAGGAGACCGGGTACAGGTCGCGCCAACTCACGGCCGCCGGCGCGTTTTGGATGTCGCCGGGGATCCTCCGGGAAAGGATGCACCTGTTCGTTGCCGAGGGGCTCGAGCCGGGCCCCCAGGCCCTCGAGCCGGGGGAGCAGATCCGTGTCAGGATCGTCCGCTGGGAGGAGGCGATCGCGATGTGCCTCGAAGGCGCGATCGACGACGCGAAGACCGTCGCCGGCCTGCTGCTGGTTGATGCCCGCCGGCAGCTGCGGACGCAGGGGCCCCGCTCCGGGTGAACCGGCGAGCGCCTCACTCCGCTCCCGGTCGGGGGCCGATAGTGGTGCCCGGCCGGCGATCGGCCAAGAACATCACGCCGCCGACGAGGCCGCAGACGATGGTGACCAGGAACCAGAGCAGTCCGATCGCCACGGCCTTCTCTTTGGACACGCCGTGGGGAGCGAGGAGGACCACCAGCCCCCCTTCCCGGATGCCGACGCCACCGATGCTGATGGGGACGACCATCGCCAGGGCGACCAGCGGAACGGCGGCGAGCCAGACCGAGATCGGGAGGTCGGTCCCGATCGACCGGCCGACGGCATCGACCACCAGCGCCCCCCCCATTTGCACCAGCAGGCTCCAGGCGATCGCCGAGGCAAAAAGCTCCGGACGCCGCTGGTAGGGAAGAAGGCCGGCGACGATTCCCTGCACGCCGGGGTGCGACGGGAGGAACTGCGCGATCCGATCGAGACGGCTGATGATCATGGTCGCCGGCAGGAGCACCGCTGCCAGCAGCACGCTGCCGATGAGGAGCGTGGGGAGGAGCGTGAGCGACACCTGATTGCGGATCAACGCCGTGACGGCAATCACCCCGAGCGCCGAGAGTCCGGCGAGTCGGTCGGCGAGGATGGTGCAGCCGGCGAGCACGCGGCCGCGCGTCGTCGCCGCCATGCGGTACGCTTTGACGACGTCACCGCCGATCGACGTCGGCAGGCAGAGACTGAAGAACTGCCCCTCGAAGAACCGGCGGATGAACACCGTCAACGGTTCTTGGAACCCGACCGGCCGGGCCAACGCCGCCCAGCGGACCGCGGCCAGGCACTGCACGACCAAACCGAGTCCCAGGCTCGCCCCCCACCAGCGCCAATCGACCGTCTCGAGCAGAAGCCAGAGTTGCTGCCAATCGACGTTGCGGAGGGTCAGCGCCATCAGGGCGAGGGTACCTGCCACCCGGAGCATTATTCCGGCGGCCCGTCGAGCCCAACCACGGTGCGACGCTTCCGATGGCAGATCAGGATTCGGAGTCCCGGCGGGGGGGGCGAACAGCCCGGGGCTCTGTGACATCAATGTCTTCTCTGGGAGGGAATCCACGTGGATCGACGTCCTGCATGCTCCGTCGTTCACGGCCGGTTAATCTAGCTGGCCGTGGAGAAAGTCTGCGGAGACCATTTTCCACCTGGGACACTATCGAAAAAACCAGAGTTTTTCAGGGGCCTTCGGCCGCCGCATCTGGAGGCGAAACAGCGTATCCAAAGTCTGCTGGTCGTCCACGGATAACTTCATCCATGACCCCTCCGGCCGCGGGGCAGCCCGCGATCCCGGCCCGTTGGTCGGCCGGGAAGACGCCACAAGGGATTCGGTTGCCATGTACGAGTGGATCGTCCCGCTGACGGATGTGGTGGTGTTCGGATTGCTCCTTGTGCTCGGGGGGAATCTCGGCAGCTTTCTCAATGTCGTCGTCCACCGGCTGCCCCGGGGGGAGTCGGTCGTCCATGGCGGCTCGCATTGCCCGTCGTGCGGATCGGCCATCCGCTGGCACGACAATGTCCCTGTCCTCGGGTGGCTCCTTCTCGGTGGCCGTTGTCGGGATTGCGGCGCGATGATCGCCGCGCGGTATCCGCTCGTGGAGGCCGTCGGGGCGATCGTCATCGGCGGGGTCGGCGCCGCCGAACTGCTGTCGGGTGGCCGGACGCTCCCCGGTGCCGCCTTCGGTGGCGGACGGCCCGGTGCCGACAACCTCCTCCTGCGGCCCGAACCGCTCCTGATTGCCGTCGCCGTTCTCCACGGATGGCTCCTCTTCAATCTCCTCCTCGGCGCGGCCGTGGAGGCCGACGGGCAGGTCGTACCGACCCGCTGGAGCCGCGTCGCCCTGGGAATCACCCTGGGCGCCGCGATTGGCTGGTCGGCCCTCTTGCCGGTGGGTGTCGGCATCCAACTCCCGGCGTGGATCGGGGAAGGTCCGGGGCGTGGACTTGCGATCGCAACGGCTGGGGTGGCCTGCGGCGCCTTGCTCGGCCGCTCCTCCCCTTCGGCGGTGCAACAGGGTCTGATGCTCGTCGGCGCCGCCCTCGGGTGGCAGGCGGCAGGAGGCGCCGCGCTCCTGCTGCCGGTGATCGGCACGCTGCGGAGCTTGCTTGCGTCGCTGATTCCCCCCGACCCCCCTGTGGGCTCTCCGGCCACGTCCGGGCCCGCCGGAGCCATCCACCCGTTGACCGAATCGTTCCAATCGGAGTGGGCGTCTCGTTCAGAAACCTCCGCAGGGGCAACCGATCCGGAATCATCCCCCGCCCTGCCGCCAGGAGCGGAGCCGGCCGCACCCCCGGCCGACAACCGCATCCCGGGCCCTTTCGTGGCCCGACTGGCGATCCCGGTTATTCGCCATTTCCAGCATAAAAGCCTGCCAGCGGGGGATTTGGTCGTGGCTACGGCCGTCGTTCTCCTCGCCTGGCGATGGCTGTGGCGGGGGTCCTTGGCCCTCCTCGGATGACCAGCGGAAAGCGTCCAGTCAACGTATTCCCCCGCCATCAGCCGCCTCTTCCCCGGGGCGCGGTTTTGCCCCCTCGATCGTGTATACTGGCGGAGGAAAGGTCAGGGCTTCCCGACTCCAGCGGGTGATGCATGAATCCACTCACCGAAGACTTCCGCCCCAAGCCAGCCCCCGTCCCGGTATTCGGTGCGGGCGACGCTGCCGATTCTGCTCCGCCGTCGCTGATCGCTGGCGACGACAACGTGTCTATCGAAGGGGCTGCGGCTGCCGTGAACGGCGGCATGGCGACCGACGGGGAACCGGCGCTGGCTGCGTCGGCCCTGCCGACCGCCTCCCGCGTGGCGGTCCCGGGCGCGGGTCCGCGGCCGTTGTCCGGCCCACCGCGGCAGAGCGTTGACGACGAGGAGTTCTTCGTCCAGCTGAAGAGGAAATGGGCCGATTTTCTTGCCGATATGCGAGATCCTTATCAGCTGGTCACGCTGATCTGGATCGCGATCTTCACCGTGGCGCTCATTTACAGCTACTTCCCCGGCCTCTTCAACGCCTACATCGCTTGGGCCAACCCACAGTACGCCCACGGGTGGATCGTGCCGCTGTTCTCGGTAGCCCTCCTCTTCTGGTGGCGGCAACCGGTGGCCCCTGTCAAGTTCTCCGCTCGGTTGGTTGGGCTGCTCGTCCTCGCGGCCTCCCTCGGCCTGCGGATGTTAGTGGCCCGGTACCGGATCGTGACGATCGACATGTACACGTTTGTCCCGGCGATCTGTGGCGTGTTCATCCTCGTCGGCGGGTGGAGCATGTTCCGGTGGGCGTGGGCACCGCTGATGTTCCTGATCTTCATGTATCCGCTCCCCGACGAAGCGACCCGTTACCTCCTCGGGCCGCTGCAGACGACCGCCACGATGGTCAGCACCTTCGCCCTTCAGACGCTGGGGCTCGAGGCCTATCGGGAGGGTAATCAGATCGTCCTCGGCGAGATGCACCTCGGGGTCGTTGACGCCTGTAGCGGACTGAGAATGTTGACGATCTTCGTCGCGTTGTCGGTCGGTATGGTGATGGTTGGGCGGCGGTCGTGGTGGGAGAACGCCATCATCCTCGCCAGCGCCATCCCGATCGCCCTAGCGGTCAATTCGATCCGAATCACTGTCACGGGAGTCCTCTATCAGGTAGCCGATAGTGAGTTCGCCGAGCGAGTGTTCCACGACTGGGCGGGCCTGGTGATGATGCCGTTGGCCATGGCCATGCTTTATACCGAGCAGTACGTCCTCGCCAACGTTTTCTTGCCAGAGCTCGAGGGTCCGGCCGTCCTCGGTCGTTCGGCCACCCCGGTGGCGGAATCGTCTGGCCGAAAGGCGAAGGCGGCCGCGCCGGCGGCTCTCGGTCTGGGGTCGGTCGGCGGCGTTAAGTCCGGTAGCTCTGCGGTCAGCAAGCCCAAGGGGGTTGTCGGGCCGGTCATCGGCTTCCCACCGAGGAAGAGTTGACGCTTGGCGGTTCCCGCCGAACTGGAGTCCGTCCTCGGTTGGGGTCGCCCCCCCCGGTTCAGGCCGGGCTGCCGTGGTGGTTGGATGGTGAGATCGTTTCCCCTCGATTGATCCCAGGTGGCGCTGTCCATGAGTGAAATTGCTGCCGTTGCCGTCGCGACCGAGCCAAAGGCACCTCTGCCGTCGGTCGGCGCTATCGCCGTGCGGGACACGGCCGTGGCGTTTCCCAATCCGCAGGGAATGGCTTTCCCTGTCGCCGCCCCGGAGGCCGGAGGGGACGGTGGGCTCGACGCCAAGCGGCTTCTTCACGCCTTGCGGCGGCGCTGGCTTCCGGCGCTGGCTCTGGCGCTGGTGACGGGGCTCGCCGTCGCTGTCCCCGTGTGGCTCTACCTCCCCCGTGGCTACGAGGCGGTCGTCTGGTTGAGAATCCGCGCCAGTGGGACGATCCTCAGTGAAGGTCGCAGCGCCGAATACGACGCCTACCGGAAGACGCAACTGCAGTTGCTCCGCAGCCCCGTGGTGCTCAATGCGGCCCTGCGGAAGCCGGGCATCTCCTCGCTCCGGATGATCACCGAGCAGGACGACCCGCAGAACTGGCTGGCGCGAACGATCGAGCCGGTGTTGCAGGGCGACTCCGAGGTGATGCAACTGAAGTTCCGCGGGTCCGTCGCCGATGAGACGGCGAAGATCCTCAACGCAATCACCTCCTGCTACCTTGACGACATCGTTAACAAGGACCGTCAGGATCGACTTAGCCGCCGAGATCAACTCGAGAAGAAGTTCAAGGAGAACCAGACTGAGTTGCGCAGCCGCCGGGAGACTTTCAACGATCTCGCCCGCACGCTCGGCAGTCGTGACAGTCAGGAAGTGGCCACGCAGCGTGGGCTGCTCATGGACCAACTCAGCACGGCCAGGGGTCGGATGACCCAGGCAGAGAACGATCTCGAGCGAATCGAAGCGGAGATCGCGATCGTCGAGCTCCGCAAGGGGGAGGTCGCAGGCGCACGGGCTGACGAACAGGACGGCGAGGCTGCCGATGACGCCGACGAAGAGGATCAGCTTGCCTCCGAGGAGATGATCGAGGCCGCCTTGTCGCGCGAGCCGGAGATTCGCGCTCTCGAATCGCAGATCGCCGGCCTGACCGACTCCATCCTCGGCCAGGCGGAACGGAGCGCTCGGGGGATGAACGAACCGGCCGTGAGGCGCATGGTCGGGCGCCGGCAGCAGCTCCTCCGCCAGATCGAGGCGGTGAAGACGAAGCTTCGGCCGCAGATCCTCGGAGTCATGGGCTCCGGCGGAAGTTCGGCATCGGCGGGGGGGGCCGTCGTCAGCCCCCGTGAGTTCGAGCTCCGTCGCCAGACGCTCGTCAGGGCGATCGAGAAAGCGCGGGGCGTCTACGACGATATCTCGAAAAAGGTCATCGATCTGGGGAATGCGAATGCCGATCTCGAGAACCGCAAATCGGAAATCGATCAGCTTGCCCGGGTCACCGATCAGATCGGTTTGCAACTCGAGGCAACATCGCTTGATCTCACCGCTCCCCCGCGGGTGACGCTCCTCGAGGAGGCGGTTGTCCCGGGTGGAAACGACAGCGTGAAGAGGCTCCTGCTGGCACTGATGGCCGCCTGCGCCAGCGGCGGCTGTGGCGGTGCGCTAGTGGTGGCGCTGGAATACCTGAGGAACCGGCTCGGGGATGTTGAGGAGATCCCGTCAAGGATCGGGGTACGGGCAATCGGCACGATTCCCTGGGTGGGAAAATCGAGGCGGGGCCGTGCCAACGAGTACCGACTGGCGGAGAGTGTCGACAGTATCCGGACCCTCATCCTCCAGGGAAATCGGGAGGCTGCCAGGGTCATCATGGTGACGAGCGCCGGCGAGCGGGAGGCGAAGTCCTCACTGGCCGCCAATCTCGCCGCCAGCATCGCCCGTTCGGATCACCGCACGCTCCTCATCGAAGGGAGCCTACGGAATCCTTCGGTGCACACGGCGCTCCAGATCGACGCGGCGACGCCGGGCATGGCGGAACTGCTGCGCGGTGAATCGACGAACAATGAAGTCGTCCAGCCGACCGCGATCGACGGATTGTTCGCGGTGACGGCAGGGGCGGTCGACTACGACGCCATCACGGCCCTTTCACGGCAGGATTTCCCCCGTATCATCCAAGAATTTCGCGATTCGTTTGATCACGTCGTCATCGATGCCGGGCCGGTGCTCGCCTACGCCGACACCCTTATCATTGGGCGGCAGAGCGACATCGCCATCCTCTCGACCATGCGGGATGTCAGCAGTGTCCCGGCGACGGTTGCGGCGGTGGATCGGCTCCGATCGGCCGGTGTCCGTGTCGCGGGATGTGTCTTGAGCGGTGTGAGTGATTCCGGGTCGGGAAGCGCCAAGCGGTTTCCGGCGTGACGGCCTGTCGATCGATTGACCCATCAGGATTCCAGAGCAGATGAAATCGAATTATTTAACGACATGGGCGCCCCTGCTCCTCGGATTGGTGGCCTTGATCGGTGTTACGGTCGCCCAAGGGAAAATTACGGGGCGGTGGTCCGGGAAGAACGTCAGTGAGGAGCTCCGCGAGGATGCCGCTCGGCTGGAGTCGTCTTTCCCGAAGGAGTTCGGCTCTTGGAAGATGGTCGGTGAGACGGAGGCCGATCCCGCGCAGCTCAAGGTGGCTGGTGCGGTGGGCCACATTTCGCGCGAGTACCAGAATGTCGACAGTGGCGCCAGGGTCGGCGTCTTCGTGGTCTGTGCCACGCCGAGCGATGCCTCCGGTCACACCCCCGATCGCTGTTATCCAAGCGCCGGCTTCGAGATCGCCGAGCAGGAGCACCGTGAGAATATCCAGCTTCCGGATGGCACGACGGCCGAGGCCTTCTCTGGCTCGTTCAAGAAGCAGGGGGAGAGCCTGCGGATCTTCTGGACGTATGCCGTGACCGGCAAGTGGGTCGCACCGCAGATTGCCCGTATCGAATTGGCCAACAGTCCCGTAGTGTTCAAGATCTACGCCATCATCGACGAAACGGCGATGCCACGGGGGGAAGGGAGCCGCACTGGGTTGCAGTTCCTCGCCGACCTGATCCCGGAGTTTGACCGGGCGATCTTTGTCGCCAAGGACGACGCACAGGGCAGGGCCGATGGTGGCACGCCCACGGCGATCGGCTCGAACGGGGCGTGAATCGCCAGCCTGCCTGGAGCGTTGGTCGCGGTATCTCCGGAGTGCTGCCCGGTGCTGATCACGAGGGTTCGAGCGCCGGTCATGGAGCTCGCGAGGAAACGGATCGTTGTCACCGGGGGCGCCGGGTTCCTCGGGACGGCCGTTTGCCGGGTGCTCCGCGCTCGCGGTGTGTTGCCTGACCAGCTGATCGTGCCGCGACGCGAGTCCTGCGACCTCACCGACGAATCGGCCGTCGAACGCCTCTACGATGATGCCCGTCCGGATGTCGTCATCCACCTGGCCGCGGAGGTTGGTGGCATCGGTGCGAACCGAGCGGCACCGGGGCGTTTCTTTTACGCCAACATGGCAATGGGGCTCCACCTCATCGAGCATGCGCGCCGGGTCGGGCTCGAGAAGTTCGTCCATACCGGCACCGTTTGCGCCTATCCGCGGGATTGTGCCGTTCCGTTCCGCGAGGAAGACCTCTGGAACGGTTACCCGGAAGTCAGCAACGCACCGTACGGCATCGCCAAGAAGGCGTTGTTCGTGATGCTCGATGCCTACCGGCGGCAGTACGGCCTCCGATCGGCAGTGGTGGTGCCGGTGAATCTCTATGGTCCCGGGGACGACTTCGACCCCACCACGAGCCATGTCATTCCCGCCCTGATCCGGAGGTGCGACGAGGCACGCCGCGCCGGATTGCCCGAGATCGTCTGCTGGGGTTCGGGAACCGCCACGCGGGAGTTCCTCCATGTCGAGGATGCCGCCGAGGCGGTGGTCCGGGCGGCGGAGCTGATCGATGACCCGATCCCGATCAATCTCGGCGGTGGGGCGGAGATCGCGATCCGTGATCTCGTGGCCAAGGTGGCCGAAGGATCTCGGTACGGCGGGCGGATCACCTGGGATCAATCGCAGCCGGATGGCCAGCCGCGGCGCAGCCTTGACATCTCGCGCGCCCGATCGATGCTCGGATGGCAACCCGTCCGCGACTTCGATGACGGGCTGGCGGAGACGATCCGGTGGTGGGCTGAGCGGACATGAGTTGCGGTGGGTGCCCGATCAATCCGTTATCGGCTCGAGGGCCCCGTGGGAGAGGATGAAGCGTCGAGTGCCGGCGGAGCCGTCAAAGATCACCGTCACGACGGACCGTGCGCCGGTGCCACTCACTCCGGCGATCGTGCCTTCGCCATACTCGGCGTGCCGGACCCTCTGCCCGGCTGCCAGGGGGGCCGGGGCCTGCCGGCCGCCGGTCCGTCGCGCGAGTTCGGCGGCAGTCTCCAATTTGGGGGGCGCGGGGCGGGCCGTCCTCGAACTGGCTCTGGATCGTCCCGGGAGCGGAGGCAGATCGTCTTCGGTGTCGAGCACGAGTCCGTCGTCCCTGGTTGGCCGGGGCGGGGAGCCGGGGCGGGGCGTCGTCCATGCCTGCTCCTCCTCCCAGGCATCGGGAGGAAGCTGGGATTCGTCATCCTCGCGTGCTCGGCGCCCCCCCAGGCCGCCGGTCGGCGGGGCTTCGGTGCCCGTCACCTCCGCACCGGGGCCTGACATCTCCGCGAGGAACAGGCTGGGGCAGCCGATGCGCCGGGCCCCGCGGTAATCGCGCATCCGGGCACAGCTGGCGTGAACCTGCTCCATGCCGCGGGTGATCCCCACGAACACGAGGCGCCGTTCCTCTTCGAGTTGGTCGGGCTGATCGAGGCTGCGTTGGTGGGGAAGAATCCCATCCTCCATGGCCACGAGGTAGACCACCGGGAATTCGAGTCCCTTGGCGGCATGGAACGTCATCAGCGAGACCCGATCGGCGGAGGAGTCCCAGGCATCGGTATCAGCCACGAGCGCGGTCGTGTCGAGGAACGCGCCGAGCGGGGATTCGTCGATCCCGCGAGGTCGTTCATCCGAGGCATATCCGGCATCGAATTGCCGGGCCGCCGTGATCAGTTCCTCCACGTTCGCGAGGCGGTCGTCCCCCTCCTCTTCCTCGTCGTCGGCGAGCATGACACGATAGCCGGTCTGCTCGAGCACCGCTTCGAGGATCCCGGCCACCGAAGGATCGCCGGCCGCCACGGCCGCGAGCGTGGCATGGAGTGTGGCAAACCGACCGATCGACGTGGCAGCTCGGGTTGGGAGGCCGGTCACGGATTTCGCCCGTCGGCAGGCGGCGAGGAGCGGCACGGCATGGTCGGTCGCCCAGGCCGACAGGAGATCGAGCGACTGCCGCCCGATGCCCCGCGCGGGAACGTTTACGACCCGGAGGAGCGCCTCGTCATCGCGCGGATTCCGCAGCAATCGCAGCCAAGCGATGATGTCACGGATCTCGCGTCGCTTGAAGAACTCGACCCCGCGGAGCAGTTGGTAGGGGACGCCGCGGGAACGGAGTGCGACCTCCAGGGAGCGAGAGAGGGCGTTGGTGCGGAAGAGGATCGCGAAATCCCGTGGGGAACGCCCGGACCGCGTGACAGCCGCGGCGATCTCGTCGGCGATCCGGTCGGCCTCCTCGCGCCCGTCTGCGTCGAGGACAATGCGCACGGGTACACCGTCGGGAGCATCGGTGAGGAGCTGCTTCGGCTTGCGGCGCGTGTTGTGGCCGATGAGCCGGTCGGCCGTACCGAGGATGTTCGCCGTGCTCCGGTAGTTGTGCTCGAGCTTCACGACGCTCGCGGTCGGGTAGTCCCTTTCGAACTCGAGGATGTTGCGGATGCTCGCACCGCGCCACCCGTAGATCGCCTGGTCGGGATCGCCGGTCACCGAGAGATTCGGGTGATCGATCGACAGGCCCCGGAGGATCGCATACTGGGCGGCATTCGTGTCCTGGTACTCGTCGACGAGGATCCAGCGGTGACGGGCGTCGAGTTGGCTGCGGAGTTCAGGGTTGTCGAGGATCAACCGCGCCACGTGGACGAGCAGGTCATCGAAGTCGACTGCATTGCATTCGAGCATCATCTGTTGATAGACCGGCCAGAGCCTGACGGCGACTTCGTCGGCCGGCCGGCCCCAGCGTGCTTCGAAGGTTTCCGGAGTGCGGAGGTCGTTCTTGGCACGGCTGATGATCCCTGCGAGACGGTCGACCGGCGTGTGGGTGAGGTTCAGACCGAGTCGTTTCGCCGCCCGCTTCATCACCGCGCCGGCGTCGTCGGTGTCGAGGATCGAGTAGTCGCTCGTCAAACCGACCATCCTGGCGTGGGTACGGAGCAACCGGGCCGAGAAACGGTGGAACGTTCCCATCTCGACCGGCTGCGGGCCGACGAGCGACGTCACCCGGCGACGCATCTCGTCGGCGGCCTTGTTGGTGAACGACAGTGCCACGATGCTGTGGGCCGGCACCCCCTGGGAGATGAGGTGGGCGATCCGGTGGGTGACGACACGCGTCTTGCCGCTGCCCGGCCCAGCGAGCACCAGGAGCGGGCCGTCCATGTGGGTGGCTGCCCGACGCTGCGATGCATTGAGGCTGTCGAGTTGCATGCGGTCGTCCTGCCTGCCACCGGGTGGGTGAAGCCCGGCTGTCTGCGTGGTTTGGGAAGATCCGCGTCGATGCCTGCCGGGTGGTAGTCGGAATCGCGCGATCCCGAGTATATTTCCTCCCCGTCGGAAGACGGTGCCAAGAGGATCATGGGACGGGTTCATCGACAGGGCGGGGTGACCCTCGGACCGACTCGATCAGAGCACGACGTGATCGTGGACAGACGTGACGCTTGGATATCAGGTCGGAACAGGGATGTCCGATGGAGTCTCGTCACGCACGCTTCCGATTCCCGGCTATCCCCGGGACATCGAGCCCCTGGGCCGGGAAACCGGTCCGCCGCACGGGAGGGAACCCATGCCACGCGTTCCGTACAAGAATCTGACGCAGTCGGACGAAATGGCGGAGAAGCTCGACATGAGCACCGCCGAGATCGGACTTTCAGTTCGGACGACGAATTGCCTCGAGGAGAAGGGCATCTTCACGGTGCACGACCTTCTCAAGTGCACGCGTGCCGACCTCCTCGGGATCTCCAACTTCGGCGAGAAAACGCTCGAAGAGGTCTATCGAGCCCTCGAGAAGATCGGTTTTTACCGCTCGGCCCTGCCGTCGTCCGCCCAGTCAACGGCGCTGGGGACGAATGGCCCGGCAGGTGCCGAAGGGCAAACCTGAAGTCCGGTCGAACGAGCCGGAGTATCGGGCAGGGCAGGCTGAGCCGCTGGCCGGGGCACGTCCGGAATGACCGGTCATGAGATTTCCGCGGTTCTTCACGAAGAAACGGGGCCATCGGAGAACCGATTCCCAAGCTTGGGGATCGTTTGCCGAGGGGCTTTTTTACGCGTTGCTGGTCGGTGCCGGGGTCGTCTTCGGGCTCCTCCTCGTGACCGGTGCGGTGACCTACGCGCCTGCCGACCCCGACTCGGTCGTGCTCCAGCGGGGCTACGAATGGTGGATGTGGCTGCTGACGCTGCTGATGCCCGTGGCGCTGTTGGCTTTTGGTGGGTCTGGTCTCGTCCGAGTCGTGCGCACGTGGGGAAAATCCCAGGAACGCCGCGCCGCGGCTTCAGGAGCGGTGATCCTCGAGGGGCTTGCCGGTCCGTCGGCGGGGGCGGCAGGGCGTCCGGCGATCCCGTCGTGCGACAATCTTGAAAACTCCCCCGGCATCGTCCTTCGCTACCGACTCCCCCTGGAGAGTCCCGAGAATTGGTCGTTGGTCGGGTTCGGATTGTTCGCGCTCCTGTGGAACGCCGTCGTCGTCGTGCTTGCCGTCGGCGTCGGGGCTGATCTCATCGGCGGCACGACCGATTGGTTGCTGATCGGTCTCCTCGTGCCGTTTGTCGTCGTCGGTGTGGGAGGGGTGGCGCTGTTCGTCAGATCGGTCGTGCTTTCAACGTCCGTGGGGCCGACGCACGTGGAGATCTCCGATCACCCGCTCGTCCCCGGCAGGCGGTACGACGTCCGGCTCGGCCAGGGAGGCGCGCACCTTTTCCGGTCGATCGAACTCGGGCTCGAATTGGAGGAGACGGCGACGTTCCGTCAGGGCACCGACACGAGAACCCAGCGGATCGTCGTGAGGCGAGTCCCCGTCTCGGGGTGGCAACGCGTCCAACCGGTGCCCGGAGGGATCTTCGAAGCGCGCGTGCCGTTGACAATCCCGGCCGATGCGATGCACTCCTTCTCGAGCGAGAACAACGCCGTTCAATGGCGGATCGTGGTCCGTGCGCAGCCTGACCGGTGGCCGGAATTCATCCGTATTTTTCCCGTCGTCGTGCTCCCCGTCACGGCGGCGGAAGTCGGGGCTGTCCCCGAATCAGTGGAGGCGATGGGATGAACGCTGCCGACAGCCACGGAGCCGCCCATGGTCCCGCCGGTTCGGCGCCGCCGTTCCCGCGGATGGAGCTCCGCTTCGGTCATCCGGGCCGGAGGTATGAGCCGGGGGAATGGGTCACGGCCGAGTACATCATCGACGGCCTCAACGGAGAGCGGCCCCGCGCACTGGAACGCTCCGCCCTGTGGTACACCGAGGGCAAGGGGGAGGAGGATCTCGGTGTCTATTTCTTCGAACGCTTCTCGACGCCCGAGACCATCGATCGCGTCGTGCCGGAGGGTACCTTCGCCCTCCAACTGCCTCCGAGCCCGCTGTCATACGAAGGGGTGATCGTGAAGATCCGCTGGTGCATCCGCCTGCGGATCTTCTTCGATACGGGGCGCGACCATGTCTCGGAGCATGTGTTCACCGTCGGCCGCGTTCCTCCATCGATCCTGCCGTGAGGCCTCCCCGGGACGTCGCTCCATGGATGTCGGAAACACGCTTCACCGTCCCAATCCATTCGCCACGCGATACGTCGCGTCGGCCCGTCTCGTGCCCCGGGACGAGCAGGGCGGGATTCTCGATCTCGCGTCGCTCGTCGCCAGGCTTGATGCGCTCGGGGGATCGGGGGCGATCGTCGGTCCGCACGGGACGGGGAAGTCGACCGTACTCTCCCATCTGGGCGACTCCATTGCGGCCGGGAAACGGCCTGTGGGCAGGGTCAGGCTGCGGAGCCGGCGCGACATCCCCGCCGCCGTCCGCTCGGTCCGCGATGCTTCCCGGGGCGGGCTGGTCTGCATCGACAGTTGGGAGCTCCTCGGATTCGCCAGCCGCGCCGTCGTGCGCGGTCTGGCCAGGGCCCGCGGAGTCGGCCTGTTGGTCACATCCCACGGTCCGGCGGGCCTGCCGACACTGGTCTCCTGTCGGGGCACCAGAGCGCTCCTCGGGGCACTGGTCGGCGAGCTCCCCGATCATGACCAGTGGTTCGGCACGACGATCGTCGCCGCCGATCTGGAAGCGGCGATTGAGGCAGCCAACGGAGACGTACGGCAGGCCCTCGACCGGCTCTACGACCGCTTTGAACAGGGCCGGCTGCGGATGCCGCACTGAAGGGGCGCCCGGGGATTTCCCGTCGGCTGGCCCTCCGCAGAAGCGCCGCTGCCGGTCGGTCATGCCGATCGTGCGATCCGTGCCGGTTGTGCGGTGACCACCCCTGAAATTCACGTTTTTATCGCCCAGATAATTTACCCAGCCCCCCGGGTCGGCAACCTACGCTAGACAGGATCGTGGAGGTGGCCATGCCCGTGCTGGCCAGCCGCTGCGGCGAATGGTGGGATGGCATTCGGGGCGATTCCGAGGAGTGAGTCATGAACGTGCGGCGGTTGATCGTGACGCTGAACCTGGCTGGGGCCCTGGCGCTTGGAGACCCTCGCGTCGGCTCGGCGCAGTGCTGTCTCAATGACCTGTTTGCCGGTTTCCATTCCTGCTTCTACAAGGCCCCTCAGGCCTACGCCGTCGCGCCGCTCGTGGCTCCGGTGGCGGCACCGGCGATGGCGCCGGTCATGGCGCCAGTCATGGCACCGGTGCCAATCGCCCCTCCACCCCCCGTGACGGTTCCCGTCCAGCAGGTGAGCTACGTCCCCGAGACGACGTATCGAACCGAATACCGCTCGGTGCCGGTGACCAGTTACAAGCCCTCCTGCGAGATCGATCCCTGCACCGGTTGCCCACGTGATTGCATGGAGCAGGTGACGAACTACGTTCAGCAGGCGGTCAACGTCCCGGTCACGCAGTACCGCGCCGTCTATTCCACGAAATACGTCCAGATGCAGCCCCAGCAGGGATATGGCCAGCCCGCCTACGGCCAGCCGGCGTATGGCCAGCCTGCCTCCGCCCAGCCGATGGTGGGAGCGCCCGTGGCGGCCCCGGCCGCCACAGCGCCGTCATCGGCGTGGGTTCCGGGGACCGGCGTCGCTCCGGGGCCGGCAGGAGCAGCGACGAGCCCGTTCGCCGCGCCAGTGCAGACGACGCCGCAGGCGTGGGGCGCCGCCGGCGCTGATATCCAGCAGCAGGTCCTCCCCGGCCAGACGAACATCTCGGCTCCGGTGCTCCAGCAGGGGGGCTCCGTGGCGCCGCCGACCTATCAACCGCAGATCGTTCCCCAGAGTGGGGCCTTCCCGGTGCCCCAGCAACAGACGCCGCTGCTCCAGCCGACCAGTCCACCCGCGCTCACCCCGGCCCCGTCGTTGAGGCCGGTCACGGAATTGCCGAAGAGCGGTGGCCTGTCCGGTGCGGCGCCGGCCGCGTCGGGAAGCGGCGCTCCGGCCCCGGCGGACGGATCGGTCTCCCCCGCACCGGCCGCCGTGCAGTCCCCCACCGACAAGCCGATCACCGGGGATGCCGTCCCCCAGGCCGGGGCCCAGCGTCTCGTTCCGATCCCGGTCGCACCGGCCGCCCCTGCCCCTCGTGGAACCCCTCCCGGCATGCCGACGGTCCCGGGGCCCGGGCCGGGAACGACCACCGGGGCCTTCCCGCGACTCCTCGCTCCGACAGCCCACACCACGTCGTGGCAGCCGGTCGCGCCCCGTTCGGCCCCCTATCCCACCGCAGCCCTGCCGTCGCGTCCGCAGCAGTGAGCCGGCGGGGTCCGTTCCAGCGGGATCCTCCGTGACCAACGCCGACGTCGCCGCCCTCTTCGATCGTCTCGCCGACCTCCTCGAATATGACGGGGAGAACGCGTTCCGGATCCGCGCCTACCGCGCCGCGGCCCGGGCCATCGCCGATCAGGTCGATTCCCTCGAATCGATCCGTGGGAACGAAGCACGATCCCTCACCGACCTCGACGGCATCGGTAGGGATCTCGCTGCCAAGATCGAGACGATCCTCGACACCGGCAAACTTCCGCTCCTCGAGGAGCTGTCGGCCCGGGTCCCGGTCGGGGTGTTCGATCTGCTGCGAGTGCCCGGGCTCGGGCCAAAGAAGGTCCGCCAGCTCGTCGATGCCCTGGGGATTGATTCACTCGATGCCCTCGAGGTGGCCTGCCGCGCCGCAACGGTGCGCGGGGTGAAGGGGTTCGGCGAAAAGACGGAAGCCGCGATCCTCAAGAACATCGCCTTCGTGAGGGGCGCTGCCGTCCGACGGCAACTCTGGGAGGAGGCCGATCAGGTCGTGACCGACATCGTCGCCTGGATGCGCGGCTGTCCGGCCGTCGAGCGGATTGAGGCGGCTGGGAGTTGGCGGCGGGGGTGCGAGACGGTCGGCGACATCGATCTTGTCGCCGTGGCGACCGACGCCGCGCCGGTGATGGAGCACTTCCGGCGGTGGGCCCATGCGGCAGAGGGAATCGCGGCAGGCCCGACGAAGTCGAGCATCCGTGGGCCGCGCGGCATCCAGCTCGATCTCCGGGTCGTCGGGGCGCCCTCCTTCGGGGCCGCCTGGCAGTACTTCACCGGCTCCAAGGAGCACAACATCCGCCTCCGCTCGTGGGCGCGCGAGCGGGGCTGGTCGCTCAACGAATACGGCTTCCAGCCAGTCGGGGCCTCCGCCCCGGTGGCACCCCCACCGGCTGCGACCGAGGCCGAAGTCTACGCAGCCCTGGGGCTCGCCTGGATCCCCCCGGAACTGCGTGAGGGGCGTGACGAGGTCCTGCTGGCGGCCGCGGGGAAGCTCCCCGTCCTTCTCGAGGAGCGGGAGATCCGTGGCGATCTCCACATGCACACCACCGACACCGACGGCGAGGACACGCTTGTCGAGATGGTCCGCGGCGCGCGGGAGCGAGGTCTCGAGTATGTTGCGATCACCGATCATGGCCAGCGCGTCACGATGGCGCGCGGGCTGGACAGGACACGGCTCCTCGAGCAGTGGGATCGGATCGACAGGCTCAATGAGACGCTCGCTGCCGAGGGGCCGGCGCCGATCGTCGTGCTCAAGGGGATCGAGGTCGATATGCTCGAGCGTGGCGGGCTCGACCTTCCCGATGACGTGCTCGCGCGCGCCGATTGGGTCGTCGCCAGTCTCCACTACGGGCAGTCACAGCCCAGGGAACGGATCACGGAGCGGATCCTGGAAGCGATCCGCCATCCCGCCGTGAGGGTCATCGGGCATCCCACCGGCCGCCTCATCAATCGCCGCCCTGCCTACGACGTCGACATGGAAGCGGTGATCGCGGCTGCTGCTGCGGCGGGCACGTTCCTGGAAATCAATGCCCATCCGAGCCGGCTCGACCTTGACGATCACCACGCGGCCGCCGCCCGACGGGCCGGCGTGAGGATGGTGATCTCGACCGATGCCCATTCGGTCCGGGGGCTCGGCGTGATGCGGTGCGGCGTCCTCCAAGCGCGCCGGGCCGGGCTGACCAGCGCCGACGTCGTCAACACCCTCGGCTGGAGTGACTTCCGTCGTCTGCTCGGGGGACGGTCGACCTGATCACTCGGGCGACCGCACGCAGCGGAAACCGATGTGGTTGGCCCCGGACGACACCTCCCCCTTCCCCCGTGTGCCGACGATGTACCGGGAGCAGTATTGGTCGGTGCAGAGGAACGAGCCTCCCCGGAGCACCCGTTTCGCCTGGCCCGGTTCCTGCGGGTCGTGGCTCGTGTCCGGCCCCTGCGGATTGCGCAGCGGCTGGGCCGGCCTGCGGGCATCGCGGGCGTAGGTGTCGGGGCGGTACCAGTCGGAACACCACTCCCAAACGTTGCCCGACATGTCGTGCAGGCCGTACGGGTTGGCCGGAAACGTGGCGACCGGCGCTGCGAACACGAAGCCGTCCTCGACGGTGTTGTTCGCTGGAAACGGCCCCTGCCAGGTGTTGGCCATCTCCCGCCCGCCCGGGCGGAACTCGTCTCCCCATGGGTACATCGATCCCGTCCTGCCACCGCGGGCGGCAAACTCCCATTCGGCCTCGGTCGGAAGGCGTTTGCCGGCCCATGTCGCAAAGGCCACGGCGTCGTCGTGAGCGATCTGCACCACCGGATCGCTGCCATGCCCCTCGATCGAGCTGTCCGGGCCGGTGGGGTGGCGCCAACAGGCCCCCGGGACATACATCCACCACTCGTAGTGGTTTTTGAGGGACACCGGTCCCTCGGGCGGCGCGAAGACGATCGAGCCGGCAACGAGGTTCCCCGCCGGAGCTTCGGGGAAATCCTCGGCGCGGGGGGGCGTCTCGGCCACGGTGACATAACCGGTCGCTGCCACGAAGCCGGCGAACTGGTCGTTGGTGACCTCGGTGGTGTCCATCCAGAAGCCGTCGACGTGGACACGGTGCACCGGCCGGGCGTCGGGCATGGGCTCACTGCCGCCGAACGGTCTGCCACGTGGGTCGTCACATCCCATCGAGAACTCACCGCCAGGGATCCACACCATCCCCAGAGGAGGCTCGGCCGCCGGGGCTGAAGGGCCGGGGCTGGTCGCTTCGAAGCCCCGTCCCTGGGCTCGGCCCGCAGGGCGGGGGCTATCCCGGGTGGCGAGGAGCACACCACCGGCGAGCACGGCCGCCGCTCCCAGGCCGAGAAGGAGCAGCCAGGACATGCCACGCGGAACGGAAGATCGTGCCGCCACGGGAGAATCTCCGGCGAAACCGCGGCTGGCGCGGCGTTTCGGCGCTGCACCTTCACCGCCATCGCTGCGAGTCTGGCATACGGCGCCCCGACGGGGAAGCGGCGCGGGGTCAGCCCCGGTCAGCGGGCTCCCAGGTTACCGACGTCGGCCTGCTCCCCCGGGCGCTTACCCGAGGCATCGATGGTTTTGGTGACGGTCACACTGTCTGCGAAGACGGTACCGTCACCGAGTGCCCCTTCGCCCGTCCAGAGCCGTCCCTTGATCTCGATGACATCACCGGGTCTGACCAGCCCGATCTGGGATGTGGCGACTTCGACGACGGCATCCTCGGCCAGGGGGAGCGTGAGGCGCCGGATCTTCCCGGCGTCGACACGGACGGAGAGCACACCCCGCTTCAGCTGGACGACCTTTCCGACGATCATCTCGTCGATCCCCGGCGTGACGGCCGTCGGCTTGGCCTCTGCCGTTGGGGTGGCGACATGGAGGAGCTGAATCGGCGTCGAAGCCCTCCCTTTGCCGTCGACGTTCGCCTGGAAACGGACGAGCATGCCGGGCGCGAGCAGGGAGACGGCGGCCGTCCCGTTGACGTCGACGCGTGACACTCCGGCGGGATGGAGGAGCGCGACCCGTTCCACCGGTCCCGCGCCGTCGTTGGAGGTCTGGAGAAAGGCCACGGCGCCCCCGGTATTGGTGCCGGTGACCCCCTTCACCACCCCGCGAAACTCATCCTCCGGGAGGCTGTCGATCGACAGCTTGTTGTTCTCCACGGGGAGCGTGATCGCCTTGTTCGTATTCCGGCAGGCGCCGAGGTTCCAGAGCCGTTCGTAGGCCTTTTGGATCGCGGCCGACTTGAAAAACGTTCCCCAGTGGATCGTACCGTCGGGGAGGACCGGCGGCGTGGGATCCTGGCTGTCGGCGTAGGGGTTGTAGGGGGCCACCTGCGCGAGCACGACCGGGGGTGCACCGCTTCCAGTCACGGCCAGCAACAGCCCGAGGAGCACCGCTCCCGATTCCCGGTGGCGTCGACGAAAAGCCCCGATCCGGCGGAGGGCAAGGAGGGAATACATCGGGGGTCTCCGGAGAAAAGGCCGTTCCAAGGTCCTTCGGCGCCACGGCGCATCCGACCGCACTCGGGCGGCTCCCCACGGAACGTCCGGACCGACCGTCACGACCGGCCCAAAGACCGGTCAGAGCGGGTCGTGCCCCCCGTCGGTATGCGGGAGCGTGGCGATGTCGGAGTCACCGGCCAACCGGGTATCGAGGCCCGGAGCGGCTTCCTCGAGCAGGGGAAACTGCTGTGCGAGCACATTCCCGACCCGGTCGTTCCGTAGCGACTCGAGGGCCTCGGGGCGGACGCGGACCTCCGAATTCTGGAACGTGCTGAAACCGGTGCCGGCCGGGATGAGGTGACCGAGGATGACGTTTTCCTTCAGCCCGACGAGGTTGTCGACCTTGCCGGCGAGGGCCGCCTCGGTGAGCACCTTCGTCGTCTCCTGGAAGCTGGCCGCGGAGATGAAGCTCGAGCTTTGGACGCTCGCCTTCGTGATCCCGAGCAACTGGGTGCTCGCCGTGGCCGGCTTCGGCTTGGTCCCCTTGGCGGGCGTGCCGCCGAGGGCTTCGATCTGGGCGTTGGCCTGGGCGAGAATCTCCTTCGGAACGACCGACCCGATGCCGAACTCACTGTCCCCCTTGTCGGTGATCCGCAGGCTCTCGGAGATCTGCTTGTTGGCCAGCTGGAAATCGAACCTGTCCATGACGCTCCCCGGGAGCAGGGTCGTGTCGCCGACCGACTCGATCTTCACCTTGCGCAGCATCTGCGACACGATGATCTCGATGTGCTTGTCGTCGATGTCGACCCGCTGGCTGCGGTAGACGTTTTGGATCTCACGGACGAGATACTGCTGCACGGCGTCCTCGCCCGAGATTCGCAGAATGTCGTGGGGAACCAGCGGCCCATCGACGAGCGCCTCCCCCTCCTTGACCTCGTCGCCGGTGTGCACCCGCATGTGCTTGCCCTGGCTGACGAGGTGCTCCTCTTCGCGGCCCGACTCGTTGCGGACAACGATCGTCCGCTTGCCGCGGCGCTTCTCCCCCTTCACCTCGACGCGGCCGCTGATCTCCGCCATGATTGCCGGATCCTTCGGCTTGCGGGCCTCGAAGATCTCGGTCACGCGTGGCAGACCGCCGGTGATGTCCTGGGTTCCCGATGCCTCACGCGGCGTCTTGGCGAGGATGTGCCCCGCCTTCACGACTTCCCCCTCGTTGACCTCGATATAGGCCTTCTCGGGGAGGTAGTAGAAGCCGAGGGTCTTGCCGTCATCGTCGAGCAGCGCGATCTGGGGCTGATAGACCCCCTTGTGCTCCATGATCATCCGCCGGACGTGGCCGCTGGGATCCTTCTCGATGCGAACCGTCTCGTTCTCGATGACGTCCTCATAGCGGACCTTGCCGGACACTTCCGAGAGGATCGGGATCGAGTGCGGGTCCCACTGCACGAGCACGGCACCCGGCTTGACCTCGTCCCCCTCCTTGACCTTGAGAATGGCACCGGCCGGAACGTCGATCTTCTCGAGATCGTTCCCCTTGGCATCGCTGATCGTGATCTCGCCGTTGCGGGCGAGCACGACCTGTTGGCCGTTCTCGTCGGGCACGCTCCGGAGGCGTGCAAAGCGGACCGTGCCAGCGCGTTTCGACTTGCTTTGGTTCTCTTCGAGGGCACGCTGGCCGACGCCGCCGATGTGGAACGTGCGCATCGTTAGCTGCGTGCCCGGCTCGCCGATGCTCTGGGCGGCGATGATGCCGACGGCCATCCCTTCCTCGACGAGCGATCCGGTCGAGAGATCCATGCCATAGCAGAGACGGCAGACGCCGAGCGGGGCCTCGCAGGTCAGTGGGCTGCGGACCTGGACCTTCTCCAGCCCGAGTTCCTCGATCTGCTGCGCGATCTTCGGCGTCACGAGATCGTCCTCCCGGACGATCACGTCCCCGCTGATCGGGTTGGTGATGTCTGCCCGGCTGACGCGCCCACGGAGGCTGTCGGCGAGCCGCACTTCGACCTTCTCGCCGCGGTAGATCACCCCCTTCTGGATCCCCTGCGGCGTGCCGCAATCGTGCATCGTGACGACGACGTTTTGGGCGACGTCGGCCAGTTTGCGCGTCAGATATCCCGAGTCGGCGGTTTTGAGGGCCGTGTCGGCCAGACCCTTGCGGGCCCCGTGCGTGGAGCTGAAGTACTCGAGGACGGTCAGCCCCTCACGGAAGTTCGCCTTGATCGGCGTCTCGATGATCTTCCCCGACGGCTTGGCCATCAGCCCACGCATCCCGGCCAGCTGCCGGATCTGCTCCACACCGCCACGGGCACCGGAGTGGGCCATGAGGTAGATCGGGTTGACATAGCCGTCGACCCTGGACTCGCTGGCCGTGTCCTTCTCGAGGGCAGCCATCATCCCCTTGGTGATTTCCTCGCGGGCGTGCGTCCACGCATCGAGCACCGAGTTGTAACGCTCGCCGTCAGTGATGACGCCCTTTTGGTATCGCTTGAGGATCTTGGAGACCTCTTTCTCGGCGTCGCCGATGATCTTCGACTTGTCCGACGGCGTGATGAGGTCGTCGGTCGCGAACGACAGGCCGCTCTTGGTGCTCCAACTGAAGCCGGTGCGGTTCATGTCGTCGAGGAGATCGATCGTCCGTCGTCGTCCGAGGGCCTGGTAGCAGTCGGAGATCACGCGGGCCAGTTCGCTCGACCGCATCGGGATGTTGTAGAAAAGCATTCCCTCCGGCAGGACGGAATTGAAGAGGACACGGCCGGCGGTCGTTTCGATGATCGCGCCGGGCTTCGACTGCGACATGTCCTCCATCTTGAGACATCGCTTCGGCGGGAGCTTGACCCGGATCTTGGCTTGCGTGTCGACCTTGCCGAGCGAGTGGGCCAGTTCGACCTCCTCGACGTCCTTGAACACCATTCCCTCACCCTTGCGGCTGGGGAGTTGCATGGTGAGGTAGTAGCAACCCATCACCACGTCCTGCGACGGGCTGATGATCGGCGCCCCGTTGGCCGGGCTGAAGATGTTGTTCGTCGACAGCATCAGCGTGTGGGCCTCGACCTGGGCTTCGATCGAGAGCGGCAGGTGAACGGCCATCTGGTCACCGTCGAAGTCGGCGTTGAATCCCTTGCAGACCAGCGGGTGGAGCTTGATCGCGTTCCCCTCGACCAGGATCGGCTCGAAGGCCTGGATGCCCATGCGATGGAGCGTCGGGGCACGGTTGAGGAGCACCGGATGGTTGCGGATCACCTCCTCGAGGATGTCCCACACCTCGGCATCCTTCCGCTCGAGCATCTTCTTCGCGCTCTTGATCGTGTCGGCGTGGCCGAGCTCCTTGAGGCGACGGATGATGAACGGCTGGTAGAGTTCCAGCGCGATTTTCTTCGGCAAGCCGCACTGGTGGAGACGAAGCGTCGGACCGACGACGATCACGCTCCGCGCTGAATAGTCGACACGCTTGCCGAGGAGGTTCTCGCGGAAGCGGCCCTGTTTCCCCTTGATCATATCGGTGAGGCTCTTGAGCGGGCGGTTGCTCGAGGCGAGCACCGGCCGCTTGCAGCGGTTGTTGTCGAACAGGGCGTCGACGGACTGCTGCAGCATCCGCTTCTCGTTGCGGATGATGACCTCGGGCGCGTTGAGATCGACGAGTTTCTTGAGGCGGTTGTTGCGGTTGATGATCCGGCGGTAGAGGTCGTTGAGATCGCTCGTGGCAAAATTACCGGAATCGAGCATCACGAGCGGCCGCAGGTCCGGGGGGATGACCGGAATAACGTCAAGAACCATCCACTCGGGCTTGTTCTCGCTGTCACGGATCGCCTCGACGATCTTGAGACGATTGACGAGATCCTTCTTTTTCTGCTTCGAGCCGGTCGTATGGAGCTCCTCGCGGAGCTCCTTGGAGAGGCTGACAAGATCGAGCAAGAGGAGGAGCTTGCGCACCGCCTCGGCCCCCATCTCGGCATCGAAGCCGGTGTCGCCGTAGGTGCCCCGCGCCTCGCGGTACTCCTCCTCGGTGAGGAGTTGCTGGCGCTTCAGCGGCGTATCCTTCGGGTCGAGGACGACGTAATCCTGGAAGTAGATCACCTTCTCCAGGCTCGACGTCTTCATGTCGAGCAGCGCCCCCAGGCGGCTCGGCATCGCTTTGAAGAACCAGATGTGGACGACCGGTGCGGCCAGCTCGATGTGACCCATGCGCTTGCGGCGAACGCGGCTATGGGTGACCTTCACTCCGCAGCGGTCGCAGATCATGCCCTTGTACTTCATCCCACGGTACTTTCCGCAGGAGCACTCCCAGTCCTTCTCCGGTCCGAAGATCTTCTCGCACATCAAGCCGTCCTTCTCGGGACGGTAGGTGCGGTAATTGATCGTCTCGGGCTTTTTCACCTCGCCGAACGACCAGCTCTTGATGTCGTGGGGCCGAGCCAGGCTGATCTTCACGGCGGAATAGTCGTTGACGCGATCGTAGGTGGATTCACCGATGCTCACGAGACGTCTCCTAGGAAGAACCCTGATGGGCTGTTGAGGGTGGCGTTGCGGTCGCCGGGATCGGATGCGGTGGGAAAAAAGGGGCCGGTGGGTGACGCAGGCACGTCACCCACCGGGGTCGGCGGTGGGAAAGGGCGGTCAGAGCCGCCGCTTCTCGAGCGACATGTTGAGCGCCAGGCCACGGATCTCGTTGGTGAGCACGTCGAAGCTCGCCGGTGTGCCGGCTTCGAGGGTGTTCTCCCCCTTCACCATGCTTTCGTAGATCTTCGTGCGCCCCTCGACGTCGTCGCTCTTGACGGTGAGGAGCTCCTGGAGGATGTAGGCAGCGCCGTAAGCCTCCAGGGCCCAAACTTCCATCTCCCCGAACCGCTGGCCGCCGAACCTTGCCTTGCCCCCCAGCGGCTGCTGGGTGATGAGAGAGTACGGTCCGGTGGAGCGGGCGTGCACCTTGTCGTCGACGAGGTGGTGGAGTTTGAGCATGTAGATGTAGCCGACGGTCGTCTCCTGCTCGAGCTTCTCGCCGGTGCGGCCGTCGAAGAGCTGTGCCTTACCATGCCGAGGAAGATTCGCCTCTTCGAGAACGTTGTTGATCTCCTCCTCGCTCGCTCCGTCGAACACCGGCGTGATCGCCTGAAAGCCGAGCACTTTGCCGGCCCAGCCGAGGTGTGTCTCGAGGATCTGCCCAACGTTCATGCGGCTCGGCACGCCGAGCGGGTTCAGCAGGATCTGCACTGGCGTCCCGTCGGCGAGGAAGGGCATGTCCTCCTTGGGGAGGATCTTCGCGATCACCCCCTTGTTACCGTGACGACCGGCCATCTTGTCGCCGACGCTGATGGCCCGCTTGGCGGCGACGTAAACCTTCACCATCTGGAGCACGCCGGGGCGCAGTTCATCACCGCGCTTCATACTGTTGAGACGCCGTTCACGGGAGTCGATGGCCTCCTCGACGGCGGGCCACATCGCCTTGTGGATCTTCTCCACCTCGGGCTTGGCCTTCGGCGAACGGAGATCGAGCTCCTCGATGCGGAAGGCCGCGGCCCGCTCTGCCACCACCTTGTGTTCTTGGTCGCGGACGAGCGGGCTGCCATCGACAGCCGTGAGCGGCTTGCCGACGGCCTTGCCGATCTCCTCGACCATCGCGCTGAAGGCCTCGGCAACGCGGGCATTTCCCTCGTTTTCGACTTCCTTCAGTTGCTTCTCGAACTCGCGGCGTTCGTCCTCCGAGAGGCTCATGCGGCGCGAGAACTTCTCGGTGGCGATGACGATCCCCTCGACACCGGAGGGGACCTCGAGGGAGTCGTTCTTCACGTCTTCGCCGGCCCGGCCAAAGATCGCGTGGAGGAGCTTTTCCTCCGGGGTGAGCTCGGTCTTGCTCTTCGGCGACACTTTGCCAACGAGGATGTCACCGGAGCGGACGAAGGTGCCGATCTTCACGATCCCCCCCTCGTCGAGGTTGTGGAGGGCACGCTCACCGACATTGGGGATGTCGCGGGTGAACTCCTCACGGCCGAGCTTCGTGTCGCGGATTTCGATGTCGTACTCCTCGATGTGGATCGAGGTGTAGACGTCGTCCTCCACCAGCTCCTCGCTGATGATGATCGCGTCCTCGAAGTTGAATCCGTCCCAGGCCATGAAGCCGACGAGGACGTTGCGGCCGAGGGCCAGCTCCCCCTTGTAGATCGCGGCACCGTCAGCGAGCACTTCCCCCTTCTCGACCTTCTGACCGAGATTGATGATCGGCTTTTGGTTCTGGCAGGTGCGCTCGTTGAGGCCGACGTACTTCCGCAGCCGATAGATGTCGGGGGCGACAGCGCCGCCCGGCGAGACCTCGATCCGCTCGGCGTCGCAGTAGGTCACTGTGCCCTTGCGGGCGGCCCGGACGATGAGGCCGGAGTTGGCCGCGACGTCGCGCTCCATGCCGGTGGCTACGATCGGGGGCTCGGTGACCAGCAGCGGCACAGCCTGCCGCTGCATGTTGGAGCCCATCAGCGCCCGGTTGGCGTCGTCATGCTCGAGGAACGGGATCAGGCCCGCAGAAACGCCGACCATCTGGCTGGGGGCGACGTCGATGTACCCCACATCCTCGGCGCGGACGAGGACGAAATCACCACGGTTCCGGGCGATGATGTTGTCCCCCTCGATCCTGCCATCGACGACGGGGGCATCGGCCGGCGCGAGCGTCGCGTCGTGCTCCTCGTCGGCCCGCAACCAGACGACGTCATCCGTCAGCCGGCACTTTGACACCTTCCGGTAGGGGGTGACGAGGAAGCCGTAGGAATCGACCCCCGAATAGATCGCGAGGCTCGAGATCAGGCCGATGTTCGTACCTTCGGGCGTCTCGATCGGGCAGATTCGGCCGTAGTGGGAGATGTGGACGTCGCGCACCTCGAAACCGGCCCGCTTGCGGTTCAAGCCGCCGGGACCGAGCGCCGAGAGCCGGCGCTCGTGGGTCAGCATCGACAACGGATTCGTCTGGTCGACCACCTGCGACAGCTCGCCACGACCGAAAAAATACTCGATGGCCGCGGAGATGCTTTTGGGGTTGATGAGCGAGCGGGGCGTCATCTCCGTGACGTCCTTGAGGCTCATCCGCTCCTGGACGGTGCGCCGGAGTTTCAGAAAACCCTTGCGGAGCTCGTCGCTGGCGAGCTCATCGATCGTCCGCAGCCGGCGGTTGCCGAGGTGATCGATGTCGTCCACCTCGACCTCGTTTTCGCCCTCGGAGAGCAGGAGCATGTACTTGATCGCGGCGATCAGATCATCGGGGCGGAGCGTCATCTCCGTCTCGGGGACCGAAAGCCCGAGCTTGCGGTTGATGCGGAAGCGGCCCACGCGGCCGAGCCGGTAGCGGTTGGTGTCCTTGAATTTCTCATCGAACAGGGCCCGGGCCTTGTCGAGGGCCGGGGGATTGCCGGGCCGGAGCCGCTGATAGATGCGGACGAGGGCATCCTGATGGCTGGGGGAGACGCCGGTGCGGCGCTTTGATTCGTCGGCATCCTCGCGGAGGCTGTTCATGATGAGCGGCACCTTTTGCTCATCCATGACCTCCACCGCCGGTAGGCCCGACGTGCAGATCAGCTCGGCCTGATCGTGCGAGATCTTACATCCGGCCTCGATGATGATCTCGCCGGCCCGTTCGTTCGGCGATCCGTCTTTGTGCTTGGAGGGATAGACGATGTCGTCGACCGCGATCCGCCCTTCGATCTTGGGGACGTAGCGCCCGCCGTCCGCCTTCACCTTCTCCGGCTCGTAAAAGAGCTTGAGGATCTCGGCGTCGTGGGTGTACTTCTCGTCCATCGCCCGGAGGAGCGTCAGCGCGGAAAACTTTCCGCTCTGGTCGATCCGCACCTGGAGCGTGTCTTTCTTCGAGACATTGAGCTCGATCCAGCTCCCGCGCTCTGGAATGATCCGGCAGTTGTGGGTCTTGCGATCGGTCGACTCGGTATCGGCGACAAAGTCGATGCCGGGCGAACGGTGCAGCTGGCTGACGACGACGCGCTCCGCACCGTTGATGATAAACTCCCCACCACCGAGCATGATGGGGATGTCGCCAAGATAAACCTCCTCTTCGACGGGCTGGTCGCGCGTGAGTCGCAGCCACACGCGCAGCGGTCGGCCGTAGGTCAGTCGCAGCTGGCGGCATTCGTCGGGATCGTAGCGGGGCTTCCCCAACTCGTAGCGGACATACTCGAGCTTGACGGTGCGATCGTAGCTCTCGATCGGGAAGATCTCCCGCAGAACCCCCTCGATCCCTTCGTCCTTGCGCTTCGATGACGGGGTGTCGTACTGGAGGAAGCGGTCGTAGAAGCGGGTCTGGATTTCGGTCAGATCGGGAATCGCATGACTTGCGCGGCTGCTTCCGTAACGACGAATCTGGGTGGGCTGGAGGCGGCGGACGGCGCGAGTGGCCATGGGCGAATCTCCCTAGAGGATCCCGAACTGGAGGACCCTTGGATGTGTCCGAGGACCTTGGATGAAGACCTGGATGTCGTTTCAGAGTGATGCCGACAGCGCTGCCCCGACCGACGTCAAGCAGGATGACGCCACCCTCGGCAGGGAGAACCGCCCGCCGGGGTGGCAGGGGACCACCATGCGGGAGCGGGACATCCGCCTGAAGAGCCGGGAGAGAGGGAGCGCGTCGTCCCACCGCGGGGGAGCGGCAGGCTGGGGCTGACGAAGGACGAAGCGCATGCCGTTCCCGCGGAACCACCGTCGAAAGGTTGACCGTCGGGAAATCACCATGCAAAAATTATACCGGGCAACGGCCGGAAGACAAAGCCCCCAGCCGCTGCCTCGGTAAATCAAGCAAAAATCACTTGATGGCGACCTTCGCCTTGGCCTCTTCAAGCTCCTTCTTGAGCTTTTCGGCGTCGGCCTTGGAGATGCCCTCCTTGACCTTGGCTGGATGGCTCTCGACCAGATCCTTGGCTTCTTTGAGGCCGAGGCCGGTCGCAGCGCGGACAACCTTGATAATGCCGATCTTGGCTTCTGTCGGGTAGCTCTCGAGCACGACGTCGAACTCGGTCTTCTCGGCGGCCGCCTCGGCCGCACCCCCTGCACCACCGCCGGCACCGCCCGGAGAGGCCATCATGACCGCGCCACCGGCAGCGGGCTTGATGCCGTGGACTTCGTCGAGGTAGTCGGAGAGCTCCTTGGCGGCCTTGAGCGTCAAGGACACGATCTTGTCGCCGAGGTCCTTCGTATCTTTGGTGAATTCACGTGTCGCTTCAGCCGTTGCCATCGCTCGAGATCCTTTCCCTTCAGGAATGAGGCCGGCGGGAATGCCGCCGGCTGTGTGTCATGGTTGGTCGGTCGCGCACGCCTGTCCCGATGGGACCACGTCCGGGACCGGCGTTTCAGAAATGGGGAACCCCTAGTCTTACCATGAAAGCGGACCTTGGGAAGCCCGTGTCATGGCAATGGTCCGGAAAATCGGTCAGGCGGCCGGAACCTCGGCCGATGCGGCCTTCTCCAGGTCGTCGACCCGGGAGCTGATCTGGCCGGCCAGCGTTCCACCAGCCCCGAGGATCTGCCCGGAGAGCTTGGCGCCCATCGAGCTGATCTGGCCGGAGAGAATCGAGAGTTGTTCGGCGCGCGAGGGCCACTTGGCGACGCTTTTTACATCCGCGGCTTCGAGACGGGAGCCATCGAGGGCCCCACCACGGAACTCGAAGCCCTCGTAGTCTTTGATGCCGGAGACGCGATCGAGCTCCTTTGCCAGATCGACGACGTCCTCACCTCCCCAAGCGATCGCGAGCATTCCCTCGGTCGTGCCGAAGGCCGGGGCCAAAGGGGTGTCGAGCGTCGCCCGACGCGCCAGGCTGTTTTTGATCAGCTGGAGGTGGATCTTCTTCTTGCGCAGCGTCTGTCGCAGTTGGGTGGTCTTCGTGCCGTCGAGGCGGCCGAGGCTGACGACGATCAGGTCGTTGACGCCCTTCAGGCGCCCCTTGAGATCATCGACGAGGAGATTCTTGACGAGCTTGCTCATGGCGGATTTGGGCCCTGATCGGGCAGCGTGACCGGTGGGTGACTGAACGGAGCCGGAGTGGAGAGCGACCGAGAGATTGCAGGGTTGGGGGGACGGGTCGCAGCGTCAGGCGGCGATCATCACCCCGGGAGTCATCGTGGCAGAAATCGAGATGCTCTTCACGTACTGTCCCCGCACGCTGTTGGGCTGCAGTGACATGATGTGATCGATGAAGGCCTTGATGTTGTCGACGATCTTGGCGGCGTCGAAGCTCGCCTTGCCGACGACTGCGTGGACGATACCGGTAGGATCATTGCGAAATTCGACCTTCCCGGCCTTGTACTCGCTGACGGTCTTGCGGATGTCGGCGGTGACGGTGCCGGCACGCGGGCTCGGCATCAGGCCACGGGGGCCGAGGACCTTTCCGAGCGGGCCGACCAAGCCCATCATGTCGGGGGCGGCGATGCAGACGTCGAAGTCGGTCCAACCTTCCTTGATCTTCTTGGCGAGATCGTCGGCCCCGACCTCTTCCGCCCCCGCTGCCCGCGCCTCGTCGGCCATGTTGCCCTTGGCAAACACGACGACGCGCTTCGACTTGCCGATCCCGTGGGGCAGCACGAGTGAGCCGCGGACGATTTGGTCGGCCTGCTTCGGATCGATCCCCAGACGCATGTGGATTTCGACGGTCTGGTCGAACTTGGTCGGCGGCATGCTTTTGAGCAGCGCGACAGCGTCGGCAACGGGGATAGGGTCTTCGGTCTTCGGCAACTTGGCGAGCATCGCCTTCATGCGCTTGGTGACAGCCACGGCTACGGTCCTGGAAGTGTGCGAGGGGATGGGACGGAAAGGAGGGAAGGGAATCAGGGTTGCGGTCAGCTCTCGACAGTGATTCCCATGCTGCGGGCCGTGCCTTCGATCATCCGACGGGCGTGGTCGGCATCGCTGGCATTGAGGTCGTTGGTCTTGATGCGGACGATCTCGTCGAGCTGGGCCTTGGTGACATTGCCAACCTTGTCCTTGTTCGGCACGCCAGACCCCTTGGCCAGACCGGCAGCCTTCTTGAGGAGGGCCGCGGCCGGGGGGCTCTTGGTGTAGAACTCGAACGACCGGTCGTTGTAAACGGTGACCACGACCGGGATCGCCATCCCGGCGGCTTCCCGCGTGCGATCGTTGAATTGCTGGACGAACTGTCCGAGGTTGATGCCGTAACGACCCAGCGACGTCCCGACCGGCGGCGCCGGGGTGGCCTGACCACCTGGAATCTGGAACTTCGCCTGTCCGACCACCTGCTTCGCCATGACGCTGACCTCTTTCCCTTCCGCGGGACTACTGGAAACGTTGTTGCTTGATTCGTGACCCGTCTACCCTACCTGCACGCCTGTGCGGGCAGGTTCGCCGCTTGCCCCATTGATATCAGCCGCTGGGCGACGGCGGAGTGAGCCTCTCAAAGCCCCTCGATCTGCCAGTATTCGATGTCGACCGGGGTCGATCGTCCGAAGATGCTGAGCATGACCGTGACGCGGCCATTCGCCTCGTCGATCTGCTCGACTTCGCCCTCGAAGTTTTCGAACGTCCCTTCGGTGATCTTGACCCTGTCGCCCTTCTTGAAATTGATCTTCAGCCGCGGGGCCTCGTCGGGCTTGACCGCCGACTTGTTCAGGAGTTTGTCGACGTCCGCTTGGAGCATCGGGCTCGGCCGCCCGGCCGACCCGGTGAAATCACCGATGCCCCCGGTCTCCCTGACGAGATACCACGTCTCGTCATTGAGAATCATGTTCACAAGGATGTATCCGGGATAGAGCTTGCGGGAAACAACGCGTTTTTTGCCACTCTTGAACTCGGTGACCTGCTCCTTCGGCACAATCACCTTGCCGAAGAACCGATCCAACCCCTGCATCCGGATCCGCCGCTCGAGGGTGTCGCTGATCGAGTCTTCGCGATTGCTCTGGACCTTCAGGATGTACCACTTCCGCTCACCGATCGGAGTGATCTCCTCGTTGGCAGCCGATGCCACCGGCTTGGCATCGTCGCTGCCCGCGAACGGGTCGGCGAGCTCGGCCGGCGTGCCATCGTCGTCCGCCTCGACCGTCGGGGCGGCGGCTGCGGGCGCGGCTTCGGTGTCGCCGGGGACCGCGGCATGGGCCTGAGGCGCGGCGGCTTCGGCCGGAGTGGCGTTTGGGTGTTGGTGCTTCGACATGCGTGGGGATGTCCGGGGGTGTCACCCGAACCCTTGGGTCTCGACCGCGCTTTAGCGGAATCCTTGAATCGCCTGGAGGACGAACCGCCAGAAAAGGTCGTACGCCGCGAGAATGAACGACAGGGCGAAGATCATGAAGATAACCACCGCGGAGCTGCGGGCGACCTCGCCCAGCGACGGCCAAGCCACCTTCGACATCTCCGACTCGACGCCGATGAGGAACTCCGCGAACCGGGGGAGGTTGACCGCCCGGTAGGCGAGCCACGCTCCGGCGGCGAAAATGAGGAGGGGAACGCCAAAGCGGATGAACCCGAAATCGCCCGCCGGCAATGCCTGGGTCATCGGCCCAGCCGCCGCGAACCAAGCGGGGAGGATCTGCGCGAGCCTCCAGACGGCGATTCCCCAAGCGGCCGTCAGAGCGAGGAACGTCACTTGTCTGGTGACCCGTCCCTGACTGCGCTTGTAGACCGACGTGCTGAATAATTCGCGCCCCAGCGAACCGGGGAGGGTTGAGTTTTCTTGCATTCCTGCCATGGTCGGTTCCGTCCGGCGCGGGCGCTCCGTCTGGTGTACCCAGGTGTTGGGGAGGGGGCCACTAACCCGGTGGGGCCGCCCCCACCGCTCTTCTCAATTCTCGATCGGCAGACCAACCGGACGTCGCCGAGTCGGTATCTTCGCAATCCAGACTGTTTGGGACGTGGCCACGGCGACCAGGTCCATCGAAGCAGGGGCGGCGGGAATCGAACTCGCAACCTCTGGTTTTGGAGACCAGCGCTCTGCCAATTGAGCTACGCCCCTGTGGGACCAGGCGCCGGCCGTGCGGCCGGCGCCTGGTGCTTCATCACACAGGATCGGTGATCAGTCGAGGATCTTCGTCACGACGCCCGAGCCGACGGTCTTTCCACCTTCGCGGATGGCGAAGCGGACCCCGTCGTCCATGGCGATCGGGACCATCAACTCGACTTCCATCTTCACGTTGTCGCCCGGCGAAACCATCTCGACGCCGCTCAACAGCTTCGTCGATCCGGTGACGTCGGTCGTCCGGAAGTAGAACTGCGGGCGGTAGCCAGCGAAGAACGGAGTGTGGCGGCCACCCTCCTCCTTCGACAGCACGTAGACCTCGCACTCGAACCTCTTGTGGGGCTTGATCGAGCCCGGCTTGGCAAGCACCTGACCACGCTCGATGCCTTCGCGGGCGATGCCACGCAGCAGACAGCCGACGTTGTCGCCTGCCTGGCCGCGATCGAGAAGTTTCTTGAACATCTCGACGCCGGTGCAGGTCGTCTTCTCGGCCTTGTCCTTGAGGCCGATGATCTCGACTTCGTCGCCAACCTTCACCTCGCCGCGCTCGATTCGGCCAGTCGCCACCGTGCCACGACCTTCGATCGAGAACACGTCCTCGATCGCCATCAGGAACGGCTTGTCGAGCTCGCGAACCGGCTCGGGGATGTAGGCGTCGACCGCAGCAAGAAGCTCAGCGATACACTTGTTTTTCTCAGGGTCTTTGGGGCTGTCGTAGGCCGGCTTGCCGGCACCACGGATGATCGGCACATCGTCGCCGGGGAATCCGTACTTCGTCAGCAGTTCGCGGATTTCCATCTCGACGAGGTCGAGAAGCTCCGGATCATCGACGAGGTCGACCTTGTTGAGGAAAACCACGAGCGCCGGCACGCCGACCTGCTTGGCGAGGAGAATGTGCTCCCGCGTCTGCGGCATCGGGCCGTCGGCGGCACTCACCACCAGGATCGCCCCGTCCATCTGGGCGGCACCGGTGATCATGTTTTTGATGAAGTCGGCGTGGCCCGGGCAATCGATGTGGGCATAGTGCCGCTTCTCGCTCTCGTACTCGACGTGGCTGACGGCGATGGTCACCGTCTTCGTGTCGTCGCGGACGGTGCCGCCCTTGGCGATATCGGCGTAGCTCTTCGCAATCGCCAGGTTCTTGGCAGCCTGAACGGCCACCAGTGCGCCGGTGAGAGTCGTCTTGCCATGGTCGATGTGACCAATGGTGCCGACGTTGACGTGCGGCTTGCTCCGCGTGAACGTGTCCTTAGCCATGCTTTCTCCCTCGATCTTCCTCTCTGGTGTGTGGCTGCAGGCGGCGCCTGCCCTGGTCCCTGAAATCCTGCATCAAATCAAACTGTCCGATCGATCGACGATGCCCCGTACGGCCAGGTCTGAACACGAAGCATCGATCGATCTTGTGACGGGCGGCCTTCCGGCGGCCGGAAGGATGAATCTTTGGTGTTGGGGGCGATGTGGTCACGGCGACCGCCGGGAAGCTGCTGATGGGACTTGAACCCATGACCTCGTCCTTACCAAGGACGCGCTCTACCAACTGAGCTACAGCAGCGGTGTGCGTCGTGGCCTCGGTGGACGGGCGCTTAGGAGCGCGGCGTCGTCCCGGTGAGGACGCGGATCGGTCGGTCGTGGGGGCAGTCGCTTCCTAAAAAAAGGTAATGGCGTGGGCGGTGTGATGGTGAGCGGAGGGGGCGTTGAGGATCGGTGGCGGCCTGGAAAGCGGGTAGAGGGAATCGAACCCTCGTCTTTAGCTTGGAAGGCTATTGCTCTACCATTGAGCTACACCCGCGGTGCAGTCGTGCGGGCCCCGGCGGATGCCTACTGAAACTGGCGGATGCCTACTGAAACTGGCGGATGCCTACTGAAACTGGCGGATGCCTACTGAAACTGGCGGACGCTCGATGCTTGATGCTGACGGCGGTTGCTGGTTTTCGTGGTGGATTGGCTGCGGGACGTCGGACCGGCAACTCGGAGGGTGATCGTTGATTGGAGGTTGACTGAAATCGGTGAAGAGGGCGCTGTTCGTCAGGCGGTTCGGGGCGGGGCCTGGGGTGGCCAAGGATGAAAAGTGGGGAGTGCAGGATTCGAACCTGCGAAGGCAGAGCCACTTGATTTACAGTCAAGCCCCTTTGACCGCTCGGGAAACTCCCCTCATGTGATGGTGATATCGGTTGGGATCCAAATCTCCCCGAATCTAAACCTGCCGCACAAACGCTACCGCTTCGATCGCTCCAGCGCCACCGGTCTTTCCCGATCCGCAGCCGCCTCGGACCAGCATCCCTTTCGGAACGCTGCCACAGATTCCATTCCGGCCGCGATCTTGACGGCAGGAGATGGTGCTTTCGGACTACGAAGCCTCGGTCGGACGATGCTCCCTCGGAACGCTCTGCTGGAACTCTCCTGGAAATGGAGTGAGCTAGCGGCGGGAGTTGAACCCGCAACCACCTGATTACAAATCAGGGACTCTGCCAATTGAGCTACGCTAGCCAGACCGTCCCGGGACGGGAAACCCTTGAGTGTACGGATTCGGGAATCGCATGCAAGACGGCCCCGTGCCATCCTGTGCAGATCGGGGCGACCGGACCAACGCGGGGGTGGAACAGGGCTGAAACCGCGAAGAAAGCACTTCATCCGTCGAAATCGACCACGAGGATCGACACGTCATCGAGGAAATCACCCCCTCCGGCGAGGGCCTTGGTCGAGGCTACGACGGCGTTCAGGGCCGCCTCCCCCGGTCGGGTCTGGGTGGTGATCAGGTCGCGGAAGGCCTGGGGGGACCCCATCGAACCGTCGGGGCGGGGGATCTCAAAGGCGCCGTCGCTGAAAATCCACAGCGAGGCCTCGGCCGGAACATCGATCTCCCGCGCCGAGAACACGAGACTCTCGATCGCTCCCAGGAGTGGGTTCTCGGAATCGAGGGGGATCGACGCCATCCCCGCGGGGATGGCAGCGGATCCGGCTCCGGATCCGACGGCGGGGTGGACGAGGAGGGCCGCGGGGTGCCCTCCGCCGGCCCAGCGCAGCCTGCGGCGGCGGTGGTCGTGGACCCCGTACCAGATCGTGAAGAACATGTCGTTGTGGCGCTCCATCTGAAAGGCCCGATTCAGTGCCGTGAGGACGGCCGCCGGATCCCGGAAATCGGTGTTTGGCAGCGCCTCACCGCGGATGGCATTGAGCGCCGACACGCTCAACAGGGCGGCGCCGACGCCATGGCCGCAGACATCGAGGAGGTAGATGGCAACATGGTCGTCGTCGAGCCGGTGATAGCCGAAGGCGTCGCCCCCCAGATCGGCCGACGGGATGAACCGCCAATCGGCGCGGATCCCCGCCACCGGCCCCGGTGGAGGGAGGAGCGAGCGGACATACCTGGCGGCGCTGGCGAGGTCGTCGGCGAGCATCTCGCGGCTGACGCGGAGCTCCGCGAACGCCAGGTTCCGCTCGAGGAGGGCGACGTACCCGCGCGAATGATGGCGGACGCGCGCCACCAGCTCGATCCGGTCGGGTAGTTTGACGAGGTAGTCGTTGGCCCCGAGTGCGAACGCCTCGGCCTTGACTGCCGGCTCCTCCTTCGTCGACAGGACGATGATGGGGAGATCCTGGAAGCGTTCGTCGCCGCGCATCCGGCGAAGCACCTCAAGACCGTCGACGTCGGGCATCACGAGATCGAGGAGGACGACCGTCGGACCGATCTCTGCGGCCATGGTCAATGCCGACGCGGGCTCCCGGCAGTAGTGAAAGTCGAGCGAGTCCTCCCCGGAGAGCATCCGCCGGACCGCCTCGCCGATGATCGGTTGGTCGTCGACGAGGAGCACCACGCCGCGGCGGGGCGCGGTCGCATGGAGAGGGGCGGAGCGACGGGGAAGAGGGGGAGAATCATCCACGGCGACGACTCACTGGGCAGTGGCGGTGGGGGGGCGGGAAAGACCCGCTCCCGAACCTCCGGAGACTACCAAAAACATCGGCTTGCCCCTATTTCACCAGGGGAAGCGGGGATGATTCTCCGCGCGGTTGTCCTCTTCGCCGTTGCAACCGCTTACCCAATCGAAAGGGGGCAGGATTGATCGCGGATGAATCAGACTGCCGATTCCTGTCATACTCGCGTCTTGAGGGGCTCGGCGGCCACGCCAGTTTGCCGGCTCTGGCGTCCCCGGCCACAGAGCTCCGACCGTCATCGCCTGAACATCGATGGGGCTTCGCCCGCATCTTCGACGTCCCATGGCCCACCCTCGGCAGGCACTGTTTTGCACGGCGGACACGACAAAACGCTTCCTGCGGACGTCGCGGCGAGCACATCGGCCGCCCCTGAGTCTGACGCTCCATCCGGCGCTGCTCGGGAGGACCTGATCGGTCGCGCCATCGCGCACGCCTCCCATTATCTCCCGGCCCAGGGGCCGATCGGCGTCTTTATCCATCACAACACGCTCCATGCCTTCGAAGAGGAGCCGTTCGAGCAGGCGGTCCTCCATGCGGCGCGGTTGTTCGGCACCGAGCCGTTCCTCTCTGAGGCACGCTATCGGGCGGAACTGAAGCGGGGGCGGATCCGGCCGGCCGACGTCGAGGCTGTCCTCGACGTCGACCTCGGTGGGCGCGGCGGGGAATTGCTCGCTGGCGGTCGGGTGAAGCTGCGAGATCTCTGTCTGGCACTCATGGAACATCCGCTCCGTCAGGAGGATGACGCGGCCGTCCGCTGGACGCTTTCGGAGCATGGCGAGGCCGTTGACGACCCCGCCATCGCGGAGCTGTGGCATGCCTGCGTCGAGGCGGTGACGCTCTCACGAGCCTCGATCGTCAGTGTCATCCCCCCGGTGCGGCTCCGGGATCTGATCGTGGCGGTGGAGCCGTCGGTCGACACCGATGCCCTCGTCCATCCGTTGCTGATCCGCGTCTGTGCCGCCTACCTCGACCAGGGGGTGGCGTCGTGGCCGATGCCGGGAAGGGATCGAGGGCTGCTGGCGGCGGTGGCCGAACTCTACTCCCGACCGGGCGGGCCGACCGAGCCTTGGACTGCCCGGCTCGCGGCGGCGCTCGCGGCGGTCCGCGGACGCCGGGCTGTCGAGGTGATCGCCACGGAGCTCGACCGGATCGGTATCCCTCCGACGCTCCAGGAGGAATACATCTGTCGTTCCCTGCTGGCCCTGCGTGGCTGGGCAGGGATGATCCGGCAATTCGAGGAGCGGCCCGATCGGGTGCCCGTCGTCGCTGTTCCAGCCACGCTCGAGGACTTCCTCGCCCTGCGATTGGTGTTCGACCGGGTTGCTGCGGAATCGGTGGCCCCGCGATTCGGGCGTCCCGACGATCTCCCCGGACTGTGGGTCGAGCTCCGCGACCGTCATCCTTCCCGTCGAGGCCCGGGGAGCGTGGCGCGGGCCTTTCTGCTCTGCCAGGTGGCCCAGCATCTCGGCCTCGCCGCCCATGACATCCTTCCCCTCGACGACAACGAGATCGTCCGGCTGGAGCACGCGATCCAGGGCTTCGACGGCCTCACGCGCCGGCGGTTGTTTCATCTTGCGTATGAACGCCGTCATCGGATCCAGATCCTCGACGCGCTCGCCGCCAACGGCGCGTTGGCGACGGCGCCCGGCCCGGACCGCCCCCGTCTCCAGATGGTGTTTTGCATCGACGAGCGGTGCGAGAGTTTTCGCCGGCATGTGGAGGAACAAGGGGCCGAATACGAGACGTTCGGCACTGCCGGATTCTTCGCCGTGCCGATGTACTACCGCGGCATCGACGATTGGATGGCCAAGCCCCTCTGCCCGATCGTGGTCCGTCCGGCGCATACGGTGGTTGAGGTCCCGAAAGACGACGCCGTCGCGTCGCACAAGTTGCGCCGGGCGGTGCGACGCAAAGTGGGGCAGATCGCCGGCAGTGTCTCCAGCGGCTCCACGACCCTCTTCCGCGGAGGGCTGTTCACGGCCATCGGCGGGGCGCTGGCGGCCGTGCCGCTGGTGGCCCGGGTGGCGTTTCCGCAGCTCACCGCCTGGCTCGGGCGACGCGTCGCCCTGGTGGCCAGGATTCCCACCCGGCTGGAGCTCGAACGCCACGACGATTCCCGCTTGCCCGATGGCACGAGCGCCGGCTTCGATGTGGCCGAGATGACCGCGATCGTCCGCCGCGTGCTCGAGGATATCGGGCTCACTGACCGCTTCGCGCGGCTCGTGGCGATCATCGGGCATGGTTCGTCGAGCCGCAACAATCCCCATGAGAGTGCCTACGATTGCGGCGCCTGCGGAGGGGGACGTGGCGGTCCGAATGCCCGGGCCTTCACCCAGATGGCCAACGACGCCCGTGTCCGGGAGCGGCTCGCGGCGACGGGATTGGTGATTCCGGCCGACTGCCGCTTCCTCGGCGGGATGCAGGACACTTGTGCGGACACCGTCGAGTGGTATGACGCCGATCTCGTGCCCCATGATCACCAGGACGATCTGGCGAGACTCGTCGCGGTGATCGACGTGGCGCGGAAGGGCAACGCGCATGAACGCTGCCGGCGGTTTGAGTCGGCCCCGCTCGACATCAAGCCCGCCGAAGCGCTGTGGCACGTCGAGGGGCGATCGGGGGACCTCGCCCAGGTGCGCCCCGAACTTGGCCACGCCACCAACGCGGTGTGTGTCATCGGCCGCCGGTGGCGGACGCGCGGGCTGTTTCTCGATCGTCGCGCGTTCCTCGTCTCCTATGATCCCGGTGCCGACGAAGACGGCGCGATCCTCACCCGCACCCTGGCCGCGGTCGGCCCGGTGGGCGCCGGCATCAACCTGGAGTATTTCTTCTCCTCGATCGATCCGGCCGGGTACGGTTGCAGCACGAAGCTCCCGCACAACATCAGTGGCTTGATCGGCGTCATGGACGGACATGCCAGCGACCTGCGCACCGGATTGCCTTGGCAGATGGTCGAGATCCATGAGCCGGTTCGGCTGCTGATCGTGATCGATGCGCCCCAGGAGCGGATCCTGGCAGCAGCCGAACGCATTCCCGCCGTGAAGCAACTCGTCGTCAATCGCTGGGTGCAGTTGGCGGCCTGGGATCCACAGGGAAAGGCGATGGCGGTTTTCGAGAATGGCCGGTTCGTCCCCTTCGTGCCCGAGATGGCGGAGATCCCGGTCGTGCCCGGATCGGCAGACTGGTTCAGAGGGCATCGCGGCCATCTTCCGCCGGCCCGCGTCACGCGGGAATCAGTGGCCGGCTCCATCCGGCCGCGCCGCAAGGCCGGCGGACGACCGACCAACTCCGGGAGCCAGGGCGCATGACGATTCCCGGAGCGATCGTACCAGCGTGTCCGCTGTTGGGCTTCTTCGGGGCCACGTCCGCCTCGGCCCATGCGATCGTCGCGACGCTCGTCGTCCTCCAGCTCGCGGCGCCGGCCCTGACCCTCGTCCTCGTCGGCTTGCCGGCGCTCCTCGATCGGCCCTTGTCGGAGCGCGCCACCACCCGCCTGGTCGGTTCGGCGTTCACGGTGGCGTTCCTCGCCGGACTGACGACCCTCATGGTGCTCTCGACGCGGGGATTCGCCCCGGAGCAGGTCCACCTCGGCACCTGGTTTTCAGTCGGGCACCACGACGCCACCATCGACCTGGTGGCGGACGGATTGTCGGTGCCGTATGTCTGCTTCTCGACCGGCTTGTGTGCGCTGGTCAATGCCTTCGCCGGGAAATACCTCCACCGCGAGCCCGGATTCACCCGGTTCTTCGTTCTCCTGGCACTGTTCGGCACCGGGATGAATCTGATGGTGCTCGCCGGGAGCATCGACGTGCTGTTCGCAGGGTGGGAGTTCCTCGGTATTTCCTCCACGATGCTGATCGGCTTCTTCCACGAGCGCACCAACGCCCTCAAGGCGGCCCTGCGGGCTTTCACCACCTACCGGATCTGCGATGTCGGCCTGCTCGCCGCCGGCGTCATGATCCATCGGGCGGTTGGGTCAGGGGATTTCGAACGGCTCTTCGGTGGCGTCTGGCCGAACGCCAACTCCCTTGTCTCCCCCGGAAGCGCGACGCTCGTGTCGCTCCTGCTGGTGTTCGCGGCGATGGGGAAGAGCGCCCAGGTGCCCTTCTCGAACTGGCTGCCGCGGGCGATGGAGGGGCCGACGCCGTCGAGCGCGATCTTCTACGGCGCGTTGTCGATCCACGCCGGTGCCTACGTGCTGCTGCGGTGCGAAGCGCTCCTCGATGCGGCGCCGCTGGCCCGGTTCGTGCTCGTTGTCATCGGGGTCTCCACGGCGGTTCATGCCGCTCTCGTCGGACGCGTGCAAACCGACCTCAAGAGCATGCTCGCCTATGCCTCGATGACCCAGTCGGGGATCATCTTCGCCGAGGTCGGTCTCGGATTCCGGGTCGTGGCCCTGGTCCACATCGTCAGCCACGCCATCCTCCGCAGCCTCCAGATCCTCCGCTCCCCCTCGGCGCTCCATGACCGGCATGAGCTCGAGGCGGCGCTCGGCGGACATCCCGGCGCCGCGTCCTGGTCGATCGTCCGGCTCCTGCCGGAGAGCGCGCAAGCCTGGCTCTACCGGGTGGCCCTCGACCGCGGCTTCGAGGAGATGGTGCTGTCGCGATTCGTGGTCGGGCCGGTGTGGAGATTTCTCGAATGGCTCGGCGCGGCGGAGCTGCGCTGGATCGACTGGCTGGGCACGCGCCCGGAGGACCGGGCGCGGGACCTTGTCGAGCGGCGGATGCACGGGAGGTCGCGTTGATGCTCGACGGCCATGAGATTCCGCTGGTGGCGGCGCTGACGGCCGCGATCGCGGCGCCGTTGGCGGCGGCCTTCCACGTCGGCCGCGGCGGGAGCCAGGCGGGCCCGCGGACGCCGGCGATCGTGAGCTTGCTCGTGTCGTTGGTCGCCAGCCTGACGATCACCCGCGCCTGGATGAGCGGATCGGAAGTCACGCTCGAACTCGGCCAACGGCTCGGGGGTGGGTACCTCGTTCACGTCGACGGGTTGACGGCCGTGCTCCTGCCATTCGTGGCGCTGGTCGAGCTGGCGATCGTGATGATGGCGCCGAAGCGTTTCCTCGACGGGCCGGCGACCGCGAGGATCCTGCTCGGGGCGGCCACGACCCTCGCCCTCTTCTCCACCGCCCATCCGCTCGTCCTGATCGTGGCCTGGGTGGTGACGGCACTCCCCACCTGGTGGAGCACGCGGGCGACGCCGGGCGGGCAGATCGCGGCGCGGGTCTACGCGATCATCATGACGATGGCCGTCGCCTCGATGACCGTCGGTACGCTGATGATGATCGCCGACCCGCCGTGGGAGGCCGGGGGAGGAGCCGTCGGCGCCTGCGGCGGCTGGCTGGTCGCTCTGGCGGTGCTCGTCCGGAAAGGGATCGTGCCGTTCCACTCCTGGTATCCGGCGCTGTTCCGCGGCGCGCCGATGTCGACGGCGCTGGCCGCCACGGTTCCCCAGATTGCGTCCTACACCGCGGTGCGGCTGTTCTTTGGCCATGCCGACCATGGCGACGGCGTGGGGGAAGAGCTGATCCTCCTCTCGCAGCTGGCGCTGCTGACGGCCACCTACGGCGCGGCCCTGGCGCTGGTGCAGCGCGACCTGCGGGGGCTCATCGGGACCCTGGCGATGAGCCAGTCGGCGCTCGTCCTGGCGGGCCTCGCCGGCAAGCTACCGATGGAGCTCAACGGCGCCTTCTGCACTTGGATCTCGAGCGGGCTGGCGCTGACGGGCCTGGGGCTCGTCGGCTGGGCCCTCGAGAGCCGGGCCGGGCCACTCTCGCTGGAGACACCGCAGGGGCGATTCGCCGATGCGCCCCTCCTGGCGGCGTTCTTCCTCCTCTTCGGGCTGGCGACCATCGGCCTCCCGGGGACGTTGTCGTTCGTGGCCGACGACCTCCTCGTGTCGGGGAGCCTCGACGAGCAGCTCCACGCCGGGTTGCTCGTGATCGCGGCGACGGTCCTCTCCGCGATCGCGGTGATGCGAGCTTGGCTGATGGTCTTCGGCGGGCCGTCGAGCGTCGACGGCCCGCGGCACCACGTTCTCCCCCGTGAACGGATCACACTGACGGCCCTGTTCGCCACGATCGTCCTCCTCGGGCTCTGGCCCGCGCCGCTGGTGCGGGAATTGGAGCGCGCCGGGAGCGAGCTCCTGGGTGTGCCCTTTGAGGCACCCGCGCCGGTGGGCCACGGCGTCGACCATGGTCGCGGCGCGGCCGGTCCCCCGGGGGACCCCTCCGCAGCGGCGCCCTGAATTGATCGCACGGACAGCGAACGCCCCGAGCCCGGAGTTGCGATCAGGCGGGGGGAGCGGGGTTGTGCCGGCGATGCGTGTCGGGGTGAAATGGGGATTCCCCTGCGGCCTCGTTTTCCTCGCAATGCGGAGCACCCATGGCAGAGCGTCGGACCAACCAACGCGGCAGCGACGACGGAAGCGATCTCGGCGCTGACATCGAAGGGCTCGGCGTCTTCTATCTCGGCCGCCGGGTCGATCCCGATTCCGGCAAGCCCGGCCGCGAGCCGCTCCTCCTCGACGCTCGGCGGCTGACGACCCATGCGGTCTGTGTCGGCATGACCGGCAGTGGGAAGACGGGGCTCCTCGTCAGCCTCATCGAAGAGGCGGCGATCGACGACATTCCGTCTATCGTCATCGATCCCAAGGGGGATCTCGCCAACATCCTCCTCACGTTCCCGGAACTGCGGCCGTCCGACTTCCGCCCCTGGCTCGAAGAGGATGCCGCCAAGCGCCACGGCCTCACGCTCGACGAGCTCGCCGAGAAGACGGCGAAGAAGTGGGCCGACGGTCTGGCCGCGAGCGGGCAGTCGGGGGAGCGGATCGCCCGGCTCCGCGAGGGCGTCGACATGGCGGTCTACACCCCGGGGAGCTCGGCCGGCCGGCCGCTGGCGATGCTCGGCAGCCTGGAGGCGCCCGACAAGGCGATCCTCGACGATCCAGAAGCTCGGCGCGAGCGGATCGAGTCGCTCGTTTCCGGGATCCTCGCCATGGCCGGCATCGACGCCGAGCCGGGTCGCAGCCGCGAGCATCTCCTTGTGTCGGCGATCGTCGACGCCCTGTGGAAGAGCGGCCAGGAGGTCGATTTCGGCACGCTCGTCCGCACCATCCCCGCCCCGCCGATCGAGCGGGTCGGGTTCCTCGAGCTGGAAAACTTCTTCCCGGCCGCCGACCGTTTCCAACTCGCCAGCAAGCTCAACACCGTCGCCGCGGCGCCGGGCTTCGACGCCTGGCTCCACGGCGAGCCACTCGATGTCGGCCGGCTCCTCTGGACACCGGCCGGGAAGCCGCGCGTGAGCGTGATCTCGATCGCGCACTTGAACGACGCCCAGCGGATGGCGTTCGTCACGCTCCTGGCCGGTCAGGCGGTGTCTTGGATGCGCTCCCAGGCGGGAACATCGAGCCTCAAGGCGCTGTTCATCATGGATGAGGTGTTTGGCTATCTCCCGCCGACGGCCAATCCCCCCAGCAAGACGCCGCTGCTGACGCTCCTCAAGCAGGCCCGCGCCTTCGGCCTGGGGATCGTGCTCGCCACGCAGAATCCGGTCGATCTCGACTACAAGGCCCTTTCCAATGCCGGCACTTGGTTCCTCGGCCGGCTCCAAACGGCCCGCGACAAGGCGCGCGTCCTCGATGGGCTCGAGGGGGCGGCCAGCTCCTCGGGCGCCGGCTTCGACCGGGCCCGGGTCGATCGGTTGCTCGCGGGGCTCGAGCAGCGGATGTTCCTCCTTCATTCGGTCCACGACGACGACGAGACCGTCTTCCAGACGCGCTGGACGATGTCGTACCTCCGCGGGCCGCTACTGCGGGAGGAGATCAAGCGTCTCCAGGGAGCGGTGCCGTTGCCCGCCGGATCGGTGGCCCGCGTCAATCCATTTGCCGCCGGGGCCGGCGGCGGCGGAGCGGGGCCGCGGCCGCTCCTTCCCCCCGGGGTTCGCGAGGTGTTCCTCTCCCCCGACGGGCCGGTGCCGGCCGGTGGGCTCCTCTACAAACCGGCGATCCTCGGCCGGGCACGGGTCCGCTTCACGCACACGAAGGCCCGGATCGATTGTGACCGGGAGGTGTTCTGCCTGGCCCCGGCCGGCGATCAGCTCGGGGAATCGGCCTGGGAGGGGGGGCGGCAGTTCGCCGAGGTGCCCGAGGTGGAGACGGCGCCCCTGGCTGGCGGCTTCGCCGGTCTGCCGCCGGGCTTGGCAGCGGCGAAGGCCTACGCGAGCCTGGGAACGTCGCTCAAAAACCATCTCGCCCGGACGGCGAAACTGACGGTCTTCACCGCCCCCTCGATCGATGCCGTCTCGCGCCCCGACGAGACCGAAGGCGAGTTCCGCGTCCGGATCGCCCAGCAGGTGCGCGAGTGGCGCGACAAAGAGGTCGACCGAATCCGCGACAAGAGCGCTGCCAAGCTCGCCGCGCTCAACGACCGGATCGCGCGGGCCCGGCAGAAGGTCGAGAAGCAGAAGGCGGAGGCAAAGAACAAGTCGATGCAGACCTACGTCTCGATCGGCACCGCCGTCCTGTCGGCGATCCTGGGGCGGAAAATGGCCAGTTCCACGACCGTCGGGCGGGCAGCGACGTCGATGCGGTCGGCGAGCCGGGCGACGCGGCAGCAGGCCGACGTCGTCCATGCCGAGGAGGCGCTCTCCGACCTCGAGGAGAAGCTCGCCACGCTCGAGGAGGAGGTGGGCGAGGACCTCGAGAAGGTACGCCTCGAGGCGAATCCCGACCGGCTCGTTCTCGAATCGATCGAGATCGCCCCGAAGAAGACGGAGATCTCGGTCGACGACGTCGTCCTCGCCTGGGTGCCGGCGGTCGAGGCGTTTCCGGTGACGCGGAGCGAAGGCGTTTCCACACGGCGGCCGTGGGGGGGAGACGCTTGACCGCCGCCGGACCGGGCCGAGAGATCGTCCTCGTCGACTGCCCCGACGAGGTGGGGCTGATCCACCGGATCACCGGTGTCCTCCAGGCGCTGCGCCTCAACATCGACACCAACCACGAATACGTCGATGCCGCCGAGGGGTGGTTTTTCTTCCGCGCCGAGGTGACCCCCGCCGCGGGCCCCGTGGCGGCTGCCGACCTCGAGCGCTTCCTGATTGCCGCGCTTCCCGCCGGGGCGACCGTCCGCGTCAGCCGCGACGTCGTCCGGCGGATCGTCGTCTGTGCGACGCGCGAGCCCCACTGCCTCGGCGAGCTCCTGCTCTTGGCCTCCTGCGGCGATCTCCCGGTGCGGATCGAGGCGGTGGTCTCCAATCACGATTGCCTGCGGGGCCTCGTCGAGCGGTTCGACGTCCCCTTCCATCACGTGCCCCACGAAGGGATCTCGCGGGAGGATCACGAGACGGCGCTGGTTGCGGAGATCCGCAGGTATGCGCCGGAGTATGTCGTCCTTGCCCGCTACATGCGGGTCCTCTCCGCAGGGGCGATCAGCCACTATGCAGACCGGATCGTCAACATCCACCATTCGTTCCTACCGGCATTCGCCGGGGCGAGCCCCTACAAGCAGGCCCACGAGCGCGGCGTGAAGCTCATCGGGGCGACGGCGCACTTCGTCACCGCCGAGCTCGACGCCGGGCCGATCATCGCCCAAGACGTGATCCCGGTGAGCCATGCCGACACGCCGCAGCGGATGGCGCAGGCGGGCCGCGATGTCGAGAAGCTCGTGCTCGCCCGGGCGGTGCGGCTGGTGGCCGAGGAACGCGTCTTCCTCCATGGCCGGCGGACGGTGATCTTCGGGTGAATGCGACCGCGCGTCAGTCGTCGAGCCCGAGATCTTCGTTGTAGCCCTGCTGGACGACGGCATTCTCGGCGCGTTCGTGGGCCTGCATGTGGTGCATGAAGACGTCGAAGGCCTCGTGCATGTCTCGCCACGCCTCGGCGCACGGTGCCTCTCCGGCATCGGCAAAGCGGTCGACGATCCGGTCAAGATCGGTCAGGAGTGCCCCGTGCTGGCCGAGGACTTCCGTCGCTGCGGAGCCGAGTCGGGGCATGCGGGCGACCGCCTCCTCGATGAACCCCCCGGACTCCTCCTGTTGGAAGTGGTCGGCGAGATGGCCGCGGAGCATGGCGATCGCCCGCACGATCTCGCGCAGGCGTTCGCAGTCGGGGGGGGATTCGCCGGCCAGCATCGTGCGGAGCGCCGAGAGTTGCTGAAACAGCTCGCGGTGCTCCGAGAGCAGATGCCCGAGAATTACCGGGTCGGGTCTGTCGATTGATGGCATGGCCGGAGACTCCGTCACGGGAAAACTTTCCGCAGTTCCATCTTATGGTCCGGTGTAGGCTGGAGATCCGGGAAGGCCTCCCTTCGGCCGTCGTCCGCGGCTCTGGCCCCCCGGACACTCTCTCCGGTCTGCCGATGTCCGATTCCCCCCCCGCGCCCGACGACACTCCCGCAGCTGGCTCGAGCGCAGCCGCGCACTCCTTCCGGGCGCAGGCGGTGCTCGCCGGCACGGGGATCGATCTGGGGGCGCTGGGCGCCGCGGAGCGCCCCGGCGGAGCGCCGCTGGTGGTGGAGCTGATCGGCGCGCTCGATGGGCTCGGGATCGCCGGCTCCCCGGCCGGCGGGCTCGGGGCGGGGCGCGCGACGACCGGCGTGGCCGTCCTCTTCCGCTACGGGGCGGTGGTGTTCTTCGGCGTCTCCCCGGCGGGGGTGTCGGAGTATCTGCGGCAGATCGGTCCGCATGTCCGTCAGCCGCTCGGGCCGGCCGATCGGGAGACCGAAGGGCTCGAGATCCGCGCCGGCGGCGCGCGGGAGACGTTCGAGGGGAATGTCCTCGTCCTCGCCGACGTCACCCTCGAGAAGCTCCAGGTGGTGGCCGACATCATGGCCAAGAGCGTGTCGCTGGCCCACCACGAGCGCAACATCGAGCGGCAGTTCGAGCGGATCGAGCCGTTCGCCGTGAACCTCGATCATTGGGGGCGCGGGGGCCGGGCGGCACACGAGCTCCTCCAGCATCTGGGAACGGCCCTCCTGGCCGAGCACCGGGTCGTGGCGGGGGCCCGCGTCGACGACGCGCCGGAGCTCCTCTGGGACCATCCCGAGCTCGAGCGGATCTGGGCCAGGCTCCGCGATGAGTTCGAGATCCGCGAGCGGTTTGCCGCCCTCCACGGCAAGCTCGCGCTGATCTCGCGGACGGCGGAGACAGCGCTCGAGCTGCTCCAGAACCGGCGGGCGCTGCGCGTGGAATACGCGATCGTCGGCCTGATCGTCTTCGAGATCTTCCTCACGCTCCTCCAGTGGTGGCTCTCCGGGCGCGTCGGCTGACGTTCCCCCTCCGCGGTACACCCTGCTAAAATCGGCCGTTGGCCCGCCACCGCTCCCCTGCCCCGCTCCTTCCTTCCCCTTTCCTTCCGGAATCCCCGCATGATGCCCCCGCGCCAGGCCCGCTTCGGGTGCCTCTTGGTTCTCGTCACGGGATTGTTTGTTGCCATCCGGCCGGCCACCGCCCAGCAGGTGGCGGTGGAGGAGTTCACGCTCCCCAACGGGATGCAGTTCCTCCTCGTGCCGCGTTCCGACCAGCCGAACGTCGTCAGTGCCGGGTGGGTGGCGAAGGTGGGGAGCGTCAATGAGCGCCCGGGGATCACCGGGATCAGCCACTTCTTCGAGCACATGATGTTCAAGGGGACCGACACGATCGGCACCCGTGACGCGAAGCGCGATGCCGAGTTCCGCGCCGAGCAGCGGCAGGTGCGCGAGGATCTCAATCGGCTCGTGTGGAAGGAGCAGTACGACCGTTATCTGAAAGGCGAGATCGACGATCCGTGG